>Ga0209720_1000186_pt1 | contig 66913 bp, 54 predicted proteins | sample AD_JPNMR3_MetaG_FD_184426 | JGI IMG/M metagenome (GOLD analysis project Ga0209720, IMG submission 184426) | Active sludge microbial communities of municipal wastewater-treating anaerobic digesters from Japan - AD_JPNMR3_MetaG (SPAdes) (version 2) | ecosystem: Engineered > Bioreactor > Anaerobic... | reverse complement strand
TTTTCCCTTGTTTTTTAATTTTTTTGCACTATAATTGCAAGAAATGCAATAATGTTGGAGTTCCCCTATGTCAGAAAAAAAAGTTCTCGTGGTGGACGATTCTCGCATTATGAGAAATATCGTCAAAAATACCTTTGCGACCCTTAACATCCCCTGTACCTTCTATGAAGCGCCCAATGGACGGGAAGCCCTGATGCTGCTGGAACAGCATCCTATCGACCTGGTTCTTCTGGATTGGAACATGCCGGAGCTTTCGGGCATCGATTTTCTTAAAAAGGTCCGGGCCATGGAACAATACAAGAACCTCCCCATCGTAATGGTTACCAGTGAAGCCGCCCGCTACAATGTGATCGAAGCGCTAAAACATGGGGCTACCGATTATATCGTGAAGCCGGTAAATGAGCGGATTTTTTACGAAAAGCTTTCAAAGATTGTCTTTCCGTAAGGGGATGGCCCCGGTAGTTCTTACTTCTCGGGGTGAATGTTTGTATGGATTAAAAGTAAGGGCGTGGTAGTGGTTAAGCCGTTGTCCTCGCCCGGAATTATTTAGGTAAAGGAAGTGATATAGATGGAAAAGTACATTGAGCCCTTTGTGGAAGCCACAAGCGGAGTTTTTACCAACATGGTGGGGATGGATATTGCCGTGGGACGCCCCTACATTTGCGAGATGAATAGTCCCCATGCCTGGGATATTTCGGGGGTTATTGGGCTTACCGGCGAAGCCCGGGGGGCGGTGGTGCTTTCTTTAAAGCAAGACCTGGCCCTGACCATAACGGCTACATTAACGGGTAGGGAGCAACCTGCCCTGAATGAAGATGTGGTCGATGCGGTGGGGGAACTCATCAATATCATCGCCGGGAATGCCAAGAAAGGCCTTGAGGAAAGTTTTAAACTGGTTATTTCTCTCCCCACCATCGTGGATGGGCCAAATCATCATATTGCCTGGCCGCTTGAGCAAACCCGCATCATTTGCATTCCCTTTACGGTCCAGGGAGGAAAGGAATTCTGCCTCTCTGTGGCCCTGGAAACAAAGAGGGAGGGCTGAAAATATGAGTAAGGGGTCTTCTAATTTTTTCATCAATCTGATGACAAGCGGAAAGTTTTTTAGAGAGGACGATCCAGAAAAAATGGATATGACGATCCGGTATGTGCTCCTCAATTCCATGATATTTGTGGGGTGTACCCTTCTTGTTCTATTTGGAATAGAAAGCTTTAAAGAACAAGCACCCCTGCAGGGTATTCTGGATTTTTCCATGGCAGCGATTACCCTGGTAGGATTTGTTCTCCTTAGAACACCCGCTCCCTTTATCTGGTCTTCGGGTCTTACGGTCCTTTCGTTCATGGGGCTCTGCGCGTTTCTGGTGTATACCGGGGGCGTACAAAACTCGGGGGTTCTCTGGGCCTATTCCTTCCCTCTTTTAGCTATCTTCCTTTTGGGAATCCGTTTGGGAAGCCTCTTAACGGCCCTGCTTGGTCTATTCCTGGGAATGGTGGTTTTGATTCCAGGATTCAGCCCTCAGAAGTATGAAGCAGCCTTTGCCTTTCGCGGTATCGGCGTCTATCTCCTGGTTACCCTTTGTACGATGGTGTACGAGATTACCAAGATGAACAAGGACCAGCGGCTCCTGAAACTTACGGCTTCTCTTAAGGAAGAGCGGGACCAGATAGCGGCCATGAAGGATAACCTGCGGGAAGCCCTGTTTTTGCTCGACCGGCAGGGGACCATCCAGAGCCAGTATTCTCCTATTCTTGAAACTATGCTGGGTAAAACTAACCTTACCGGCGAAACCTTCTTGAACCTCCTTGCTCCCTCTCTTTCTGCAAAAGAACGGGGACTTCTGGAAGATTTTTTTGCCATGGTCTTAGAACAACGCTTTGATGCTGCCATGCTGGAAGATATCAATCCCCTTAAAGAGTTTACCTACCTTCCCCCGGGGGGCGCCTCACCGCGCACCCTTTCGGCGACGTGCAGTCGCCTCCAGCGGGAGAACGGCGAGGCCTACCTCCTCTGTACCTTACGGGATTTAACGCGGGAAGTAGAACTGCGGCGGCAACTCGAAGAAGAAGAGAAAAAGCGGCAGCAAGAAATGCGGGCCCTCTTTGAGGTCGTCCACGTGGATCCCCGGATCTTTGAAGATTTTATCCAGGAAATGGATTATCAGTTTGTCCATGTAAACGGAGCCTTGAAAAACTCAGAGCAGGATAATCGTCAAACCCTGATACAGGTGTATCAATCTGTTCATGCCGTAAAGGCCAATGCGGTTATCCTGGGGCTTTCAGACTTTGCGGAAAAGCTCCATACCCTGGAACAGGAGATAAAGCTCATCCAGAATAAAGAAGAAATAACCTTCCAGGATATGCTCCATCTCACCGTAGAAATTGAAAAGGTTTATCGAGAAAAGGACACCTTTGAACAACTGCTGAATCGAATTCGTTCTTTTTCGGCTACCAGTTCTCAATTGCAGGAAGAACAGGTGTTGGTGCAAACCTTGGAGCGGACGATAAAGAAGCTCTGCCATGAATTAGGGAAACAGGCAACCCTTTCGGTGGGAACCCTGGAACATGGGGCTCTCCAGCAGCTTGATTTTCGGCTCCTTAAGGAAATTCTCATCCAGTTGGTGCGGAATGCCCTAGTGCATGGTATCGAGACCCCCGAAGAACGACAGCGGAAGGGCAAGCCCGCGGCGGGGACTATTTTTGTGAGTCTTGAAAAGAAGGGAGACCAACTGTGTTGTGTGGTAGGGGATGATGGGAATGGGCTCTGTTTCGAACGGATCCGACAGCAGGCGGAACGGCGGGGTATGCGAATTGAGCCGAGTAAGGAACGGCAACAGCTTTTGCAGTATATTTTCTCCCCCGGTTTTAGTACCCAGGATGAGGCGGATCTCCACAGTGGGCGTGGCGTCGGCCTATCTCTCGTGAAAGATCGGGTGTATGCTACAGGAGGAAGCATTAAAATCGCTACCGAAGAAGGCAAGGGCTGCCGGTTTTACCTTTATTTCCCTTTAGAAAAAAATCATTCCGTGGCGGGCTAAAAACAGGAATGGGAATAACCGGCCCTGTTTCAAACCTATAAGGAGTAGAGGAGAGGAGAGATGAGGATCCGTATTCTCATGGTGCTCATGCTAAGCATGGGGTTCTTAATGGTACAGCCCCTTATTGCTCAGTCGGTAATCAATATTTTTAACAAAGAAGAAACCCTTTTTAATAGTCAGCTTCAGGAACTTACGGGACTGGGGTTGGGAGTAAAATTCCAGAATGATATCTTTTTGGAGAAGAAAATAAACACCTATCAATTTTATCTTGCAAGTCCTATCGGAGAGATAGGCGATAGCGGTAGCCTGGGACTGTTCCTGGGGTATAACATCTCTATGCAAAATTACCAGTGGTGGCCCCTGGATAGTCACCTGGCCTATGTGCATCGCATATTTACGGGAGGGAATATACAGTCATGGTGGGGAAATGTCTTGCTTGGGGCCTCCTGTCGATGGCGACTTAATTTTGTCCATGAGGTAACGGGCCTTGCGGAAAAAGAAGAGGCTCAACCCTACCTGGATTTACCCTCTTTTATGTTCGATATTACCCCTGTGGCAAATGGAACCCTTAATACCCGGGCCCTGGTCGCTCGGGCGGGAGCTGTTTTTGGTTCTTTTTTAAACACCTCTTTGTTATTCAAATTGATAAATCAGCGGCTTTTTAGTTTTTGGCCAGGGCTGATGTATGAGAATATTTATAAGTCCCCAAACTACAAAATAGAAAAGGACGTTTCTCATATAGGGCTTAGCGTAAAGCTTGCCATAGGGGATACGATGGTCGATGTATCTTCGCTGGACAGTCTAGAAAATTATATAAAAAATGTGGCTAATGTTATCTTTTTTTCCGGTCGAATAGGCCTTATTACTTCTGCGGATGAACTGGCGAGCACCATCGCATCTTTGCCAGAGAATTGGTGGGATAAAGTATATTTTTACGGAGAAACCTGCCTTGGCTTTATTATCCTCGGAGCCTGGTATGAAAAACAATATGGCCTCGGCTATAGCATTGGCCTTGGTTTTGATTCCCTTGGGAATGTTCGCCAGGCAGAGTATGATGAATGGTCCCTGGTATCCTATGCGCTCTATATCAAGTTGAAATACAATGATGCCATGATAGAACCCCTGTATCGGGGCTCCGCCGGAACCTGGTCGGTAGTGCTCGAATTGAGTCAAAAGGAACACGGGAAAAGGTAAATAAGAGCTGGTTTCCCTCGACCTTTTTCGTTTTCCCCTTGCATTATAAGAAGGGGCCAGTTTATACTGGCCCTACTATGAATCCAGCGCTTGAAACTCTGAAAGAACGGGGCTTTTTTCAACAGTGTACCGATGTAGAAGGCCTTTCCCGAACCATGGACGAAGGGCCTATTACTTTTTATGTGGGCTGTGATCCCACGGGCTCGAGCTTGCACATTGGGCATATGGTGCCATTTTTTGCCTTCCGGCACCTCAGACAGGCAGGGCATCGAGGAATTGCCCTGATTGGGGGGGGCACCGCCCGGATTGGGGACCCGTCGGGGAAAACCGAAATGCGGAAGATGCTTTCCTATGAACAGCTTGATGCCAATGCGGAGTCGATTCGGGCCCAGCTCGATCGATTCATCGGGTTTGATGGAAAGACGGCCCTTACGGATAACAACAAAAACTGGCTTGCGGACCTGAACTATATTGACTTTTTGCGGGATATCGGCCGGCACTTTTCGGTGAACCGCATGCTCAGTTTTGAGGCCTATCGGCTCCGCATGGAAACGGGGCTTTCGTTTATTGAGTTTAACTACCAGCTTTTGCAGAGTTATGACTTTTTGGAATTGTACCGCCGTCATGGGTGCCGTCTGCAGATCGGTGGAGATGATCAGTGGGGTAACATAGTGGCGGGAATTGAACTCATCCGCCGGGTCGAAGGGGCCGAATGTTATGGCCTTACCTTCCCCTTAGTAACGACGTCGGATGGAAAGAAGATGGGAAAAACTGAAAAGGGGGCGATTTTCCTGGATCCGGCCATGACAAGTCCCTATGAGTTTTTCCAGTACTGGCGGAACATTCAGGATGCGGATCTGCGGCGCTTCCTGTTGATGTTTACCTTCCTCCCTACCGCCGAGATTGATGTCCTCTGCGCTCCCGGTAAAAATCCCAACGAAGGGAAGGAACGTCTTGCCTACGAAGTAACCGCCCTGATTCACGGCCCCGAAGAGGCTGAAAAGGCCCTGGCGGGCGCTCGGGCTGCCTTTGGAGGTGGGGGCGACAAAAGCGCCATGCCGTCGGTGGAACTGCCTCGCTCCCGCTTTGAGCAGGGCTACAATGTGGTGGATCTTTTCTGTGATGCGGGGCTTGTTCCCACGAAGAGCGAAGGACGGCGTCTGGTGCAGCAGGGGGGAGCCTTTGTGACTCGAGTTGGGGGGCCCTTCCAGGAATTAGAGACCATCGGCGACGTGGCGGCCCTTATTGGGAGTGACCGTATTACGGAAGAGGGGGAACTACTCCTTCGGGCCGGAAAAAAGCGCTACTGCCGGGTTGTGATTAAGGGTTGATGAAGCAACAGCACCCTCTGGAGACCTCTTCTCCATCATCAGAGAAAAAGAAAAAAAAGTGGGGTCCCCAGGAGATTCAGGAATGGTTTCACGTGTTGTCCTATGCCCGGCGGGATCCCCGTATAGGGTTCTGGCCGAAATTCTGGGCAGCCCTCGCGGTGGGATACATGTTAAGCCCCATCGACCTTATTCCCGATTTTATTCCCCTTCTGGGCCAGCTCGATGATCTTGTGATACTGCCTTTGTTGTTTGCCCTGGCAATCCGAAGCATTCCCCCCGAGGTGATACGAGATGCCCGCTCCCGCTGGGCGCAGGAACAAGAACAAGAGAAGGGTCCCCCCTTCGCAACTGGAAAATCTTGAACAAGAAGGCCCCCATGGTATGGGGCCTTTGAAAACTCACTGGACCAGAAGGTATTTCCAGATCTCCTGGTCTTCCTGTCCAATACGCCAGAACGCGATGTGGTTTACCCCTTTCTGTCGGTAGAGGGCAGCCCTTCCATGGGTTGTCCGGTGATCTTCGTAAAAGACCCGCACATTCACGAGTTCGGTGTATTCAAAATAATTGCTTCCGTTACGGAGTTCTTTCTGGGTTATCCCTTTTTCTTCCATCAATTTAGAGAGGGAAGAAAAACGATAGGCCCGGGAGGGATTGATGTGTCCCCAGGCTCGACCATAAAAGGGAAGCCCCATCACGAGTTTGGCCGGGCCGATAGTTTGCATCGCGTAGGACGCAACCCGCTCGCACCATTCTATCGAAGCAACTGAGCCGGGCTGGCTTCCACTCCAGTGTTCATCGTAGGCCATCACCATCACCTTATCTACCACCGGGGTGATTTGTTCGTAGTCGTAGGCCTCGTTGGTTTTACGGGCCCGAGCAGGGACGGCAACGGAAAGCATTTTTTTCCCTAGTCCTTTTTTGAGGGCCCCTAAAAAACTGATAAAATGATCCTTGTCTTCGGCAAGGACTGCTTCAAAGTCGATGTGGATCCCATCAAAATCTTTGGCGGCCTCCAGAATGTCCTGGATTAATTGGGAACGCAAAGGAAAGTCCGGGGATAGACAAAAATGGGTAAGGGCATAGTTTGAAAGTTCTGTCACAACCAGGTGCACCCGTCCCGTGAAGGAACTGAGTTTTGCCCGGGAGGGAACGCCCCTCAGTTTACCCGTGTTCCCTATGGTGGCACTGAAAAGGGCCACATCGCTTACGGGCCAGCGGGGATCAAAAGAAGCTTCTTCTCCTACCTGTACGTAGGCCCACACTTCTTTAAAAGATAAAGGTTCAAGGGGCGGCGGAAGGGGTTTTTCTTCCGGTACATAGGAAGCAAGCTGTACCACCAGGGGCGATGAAGTAGGGGGCGTCTCCGCCGGCAATGGGGAGGCTGGTTCCACAGATGTCGCTGGCGATGCTGCAGCACCTGCTTGTACTGAAAGCTCTGTTGCCGGGGGTGTTGGCTTTGCCCCTTCTTCTTGAAGGGGCGCCCCTTGGGCTGGCTGGGCAACGGTAGAACAGGAACTGAGAATAACGCCTACCACCATACCCTTGAAAAGGGAGAAAAACGGCTTGTTTTTTAGGTTTTCGAATGTTTTCTTCATATTGTTACTATATCATGAATCGGAAGAAAAGAAGGGGAAGCCCATAAATTTTTTATGTTTCCAAGAAAATATGAATCCAGGGACCCCCAAAAAAATTAAGATGAAAAAATCATTTTTTATCGATATTCAACATTGCATTTATTGAGCTTATTTGCTAGTGTTTTAGCAAAGGGAGAAATACTATGGGAAGTGGAAATGCAGAACATACCGAAATGAAAGAGGTTTCTCAAAAGGTGCTTTTTGTGGATGCCTCCACCGGTTATTACCGGATGAAGCGATATCCCCTTAAGGATTATTTTGGACCCGTGGATTTGGGACTCCATCTTTCGGGACGCTACTGGACGTTGAATATTGGCACCGGTATGTTTGCGGGCTCTATTTTGCCGGGGTCGAACCGGCTGATAATCAACGGCTTTTCGCCCTGTTGGCGGGGCTTTTACATTTCCAGTATGGGTGGGGCAGGCCTGGTTTTTGATAACCTGGGTATCAACCTGGTTTCTATTTCCAAAAAGGCTCCGGTTCCTTCTATCCTCTATTTGAATCGAAACCATGGGGAAGAGATTGAGGTAGAGTTGATCCCGGTGGATCCCCATGCTATCTGGTCAAGCGGTCGGGGTGGGGCCTACGCCATGATGGATTATGCCCTTGAGCTTTGTGGTCCCCGCTACCAGGGAGAGTATCGGGCCCTCGCGGTGGGACCCGCCGCAGAATCCACCGATTTTGGGGGTATCCTTTCAGCGCCGGTGAAAAACGGTAAGGCCACCGATATCGATACCTGGGCTGGCCGGGGGGGCTTTGGCTCAAAGTTGTACCAGGATCATGGTATTGCGGCTATTATTTACGGTGGTACGGTGATCGATGAGGACTTCCGGGACCGGACCGTGGCAGACCAGTGGTTTGAGGAGAAGTACAAACAAAAACTCATGGTAAAGGATTTTGAAGCCACCACTAAGTACCGCTTTGATCCGAAGTTTGAAACCGGTGGAACCTTTGGGGTGAACTATGCCACTATCGGCGGTCGTATCATGGCCTTTAATTACCGTACCATTTACTGGAGCGAAGAAGAACGGCTGGAATTGCACAAAAAATTCATTGTGGATCATTACCTTAAACAATTTAACGAAGAAACCATCAAGACAAAAAAACAGGCTACCTGTGGCGAACCCTGCGCGGCGGTGTGTAAAAAGTATTACGGGGAATACAAAAAGGATTATGAGCCCTATCAAACCCTGGGACCCCTCTGCGGAATCTTTGACCAGCGGGCCGCAGAAAAGCTCAACAAAAAGGGAGACGCAAGCGGTTTTGATGCTATCTCCTTAGGTGGGGTCCTTGCCTGGCTTATGGATTGCCTGGACCGGCGGTTGCTTTTGCCGGAGGAACTGGGGGTAAGCCGTACCCCCCGCTGGGATTGGAAACACTTTGATGTGGTAGCTGACTCGATGCACAATGCGGAACTGGGTTGTGAACTCATTGATTCGATTCTGCAGAAACGGGGCCTTATCGATTTTTCTGAGGGGGTACGCAAGTGGGCCCGGCGGATTAAGAGGGAACGGGGGGTGCGGATCCTGGATTCTTTTGTCCACACCGCCCATGGGCGCCGGGGCTGGATGGTTCCCAATCAATATTGGACTCCCGGAGCTTTAGCTCCCATGGCTATCATGGGGAAGTACTATATGCACTACGGTCCAGAGTTTTATCCTCCCCGTCGGCTTGGGCAAATTTGTGCGGAGCGGCTTAAGAAAGAACTTATCATGGACAACGGTGGGGTGTGCCGCTTCCACCGGGGCTGGGCGGAAGAAATGGTGCCTGCGGCGTTCGAGGCCCTCTATGGGAAAGGGGAACAGTATCTGCAATCGATATCTATTGCTGCAAGCCGGATCAATTCCCGCAACGCCAGCGTGTACTGGGAAAGCCAGGCAAACATCGATTTTGTGCGTACCTTCCTGGAACGTCTCCTTATGGTAGAAAAAAAGGATGACCCGGAACTCCGGTACTGGGCAGAACAGTTCCAGAAGGATCCCCAGGAGACGGCCTTAAACTATTGGTTTGAGGTGCGAAAGGGTATTGATGAATCCCTGAGGGATTTTTATTAAAAATAGAGTAAAAGCCGTATTTTTGGGTAATGATTGGAAGGGCCCCGTCCCGCTGGTGGTAAAGGAAGGGGCCCTTTTTTAGACACCCTATTGGCGAAGGGCCGAAAAAGGGGCCCAGGTGTTTTTCTCTCTGTAAAAAAGCCCCCTCTCCTATTACCTAAGGGCACAAATATTTTTGGGGAGGGTAGTCCTCTATCAAGAACCAGCCAAAAGGGGTCTATCTCTATTTTAATAACAAAAATGTTTTAAGAGGAAGAAAAAGGATGTTATTTCTTTCTGGTTCTTCCATATCCTCCCGGGTAATGACAATCCCAAAAGGGGCATTGTTGAATTTGTTGTCCATAAAAGTAATAATTCCCTGCAGATCTTCTTTTCGTATATTGTTCCGGTACTTTACTTCTAAAGGAATTCGTTGTTGGCCAATGGTAAGGATAAAATCTACCTCTGGTTCTCTATTCCTTTGGGGATAGTAACTGAGATCTAACCCATGAATAGTAGAGAGGGTATACCCTACGATGCTTTCTGCTAAATGACCCGCTAAGGAAGCTTCTGCCTCACTGGTACTATCTCCTGTGAGTGGGATTATCTCTTGTAGCCAACTGGCCCTAAGGCTATGGTCGGCAATACAGATTTTTGAAGCGCTTTTTTTCTTTTTAAGGCGGATCTCAAGGGGGGGGATAAGAATCACTAATAGGGTTTCATTAAGGAATCTAAGATAATTTGTCACCCGTTGGGGACCCACGTTTGCGTGAAGGGTGGTGCGTAATTCTTCTAACATAGTTTGAATAGTAGGAGTTTGACCGGCGTACCGACAGGCCATGCGGAATAGTTCTTCCAGAAGCACCGCATCCCGTTTTCGTCCTTTTTCTCCTAGCCGTAAATCATGTTGAATAACCCGCTGAATAATGGTTTCGTTAAGCTGATCTGCGATTTCTTCCCATCGTTGTGTATGACTGGTGTGGGCAATGGGATAAGCGCCATACTGAGAAAAAAGGGAAAAGACTTCATCCCGATATTGCCGATACTGCTGTCCGTGGTTGATAAGATTTTTCCAAAAATCTTTCTGAGTAAGTTGAGAGATTCCATTGTCAGGTAAAAATGGCGGAGGACTTTTTTTACCCCGGAGGGTTCCTATTTCTGTAAGAGAAAGAAGTCCTGCATTAATGGTGGAAATACGACCCGCAAGGCTATCTCTCCCTTTTTCGATCCGGAGGGCGGAGCTTCCGGTAACAATTGCTCGAATACCTGTGGTATCCAGTATCTGTTTTAACTGGGGGGCCCAATTTGTGATATTTTGAATTTCATCAAGAAAAAAGTAGACCTTCTGCCCCCTCCTGATGATAGCATTCACCCGTTCTTGAAGTATTTCTTTCTCATACCAGGAAAGTAGGTCTAGAATAGGGTTTTCCTTTTGTATTAACTCAGAAATTTCATCAAATTGAACCCAAAAAATATGATGAGGGGGAATACCCTTTTCTAATAGGTCAAAAATAAGCTGTTTGATGCTGGTAGTTTTTCCAATTTGTCTGCTTCCTCGTACTATTACTGCCGGAGCAAGGCCAGATTCGAGTCGTTTCTGTATCTGCGCTACCAGGTGCCTTCGAAAAGGAGGAACCCAAGGGCGGGCTTCTGGATTTTCCCACCACTCGTTCATCCGATATAACTGATCCTTAAGAGTGGGAGAAAGCACCTCTACCTCCTCATTGGAGTATTACTCTTTCAGCCTGTGATGAATTTATGATAGGCCGAATACCAAGTTTCTTCAAGGTGCGAAGGGTAGGTCGACCTTCTGCGTCGTAACCCTTGATGCGGTAGTACTGACGGAGCATTGGTTCCAGCCGAACCGTGCTTAGTACGGGATGGGCCGTCTGGGCTTCAGTAAGAAACCGCTGGGGGAGGGTATCGTCTTTTCGGGAAATGCCGCAGAGGGTATTCATGTATCGTTCTAGAACATGACTGCGCCGGCCAGCCAGGAAATAATCCTTCATGGTAAGACGCCGGCCGGTGATGGCCCCCACAAGGCCGGAGAGCCCCGAATAATCCAAAAGGGCCTGGGCCAGGCGGGGCATGTAGGTCATGGCCAGACGCAATATTGGTTGTGGGGTCAATTTAACGAGCGGTGGTTCTAAGAGATACCCGAATATAGAAAAAAGGCAGGTCTGCGTCGCATTGATGGCACTAAAAAGGTCTTCCATGTACGCAACCCATCGGGCTTTGGCACGGGTGCTATAGGGGGGCAAAAAGCCAAAGATGGCTTCGAGTCCAATAGGATAGGCATTTAAGTGGCAGCCCCCGCGGTTCGCCACCGCATAGTTTAAACCATGGCCCCAACCGGCCCGGGGATCATAGGCCGCAAGTTCCAGTCCCTTTACCTGGATGGCAAAGTCTAATCCCCCATAACGCTCAGCAAGACGCCGGCTTCCCAGGGCAAGTTCGGCCCCTTCGCCCCGGCGATAGGCGATATCTTCGATTATTTTCAGGATGTTATCGGTTTTTCCGAAGGAGAGTTCGCTTGGTCGCAGACCCTTTTCGGCGGCTTCCATGGCCCAACTCACCGTGACCCCCGCCGATATGGTGTCCATTCCCAGTTCGTTCATCCGTTCGTTCCAGAGGCCAATAAGGTCCGGGTCGTAATTCCCAATGTTGCCTCCCCACACCCCTATGGTCTCGTATTCGGGGATGTGCCGAATTTTCCCATCCGGGTAGGTTCCCTTGTGGCCGCAGAGCACCACACAGTAGGCACACACCGCATGGCTCGTTCGGTACCGTTCTGCCATGGCCTGTCCGGAGAGGGCTTCCCAGCGGGGGTCGGTACGATCCCGGAAATTGCGGACCGGCATATACCCTGCCTGTACCCCAAAACGGACGTTGTAGGGGGTACCGTAATCCCGGTAGCCCTGCACGAAGCTGTTCTGCTGGATCATCTTTTTTGCTTTTTTGTTGAGCCGCTCAAAGGTCCACCGGTCCCGGGCATCGATAGTGTAGTCCCTGCCGGTGGCTACGATGGCTTTGATGTTCTTTGATGCCATGACGGTACCGAGCCCTGCCCGGCCCAGGTATCGGTCCCCCGAACGAATGTTGGCATAGAGCACCCCCTGTTCTGCCGCGGGGCCTATAACCAGGGCTCCCTCTTTGGGGCTTTTCAGAACCCGCGCCTGGGTTTCCCCTGTTTCTAAGCCCCAGAGTTCCCGGGCTTCTTCAAACCGTACCCCTTCCCGGTTGATTCGCAGTACCAGGGGAACCGTTGCCCGGCCGCGGATTAAAAGACCGTCCCAGCCGGCGGTTTTGCAGGCGAGCCCAAAGGGACCACCGCAGGAACTGGTGGCCATGATTCCCGTAAGGGGCGATTTGGTGATCCCTGCAAAACGGGCCGAGCAGGGGGCTCCCGTCCCAAGGAAGGACCCCATCATGAAGGCCAGGATATTGTCCGGCCCCAGGGGATCTATCGATCCAAGCCGCTCCCCGAGCCGATCGTAGATAAGCTTCAGGCCCAATCCAGACCCTCCCAGGTAGTCTGTCAGGTCCTCCTCGGAGGGGCTAAAGACCTGAAAGGTCCGAGTGCTTACATCAATCTCTAGATATTTTCGAGATTCACCGATGATTCGTTCTTTCTGAATGGTTTCCATGGTACTGCTCCTGAGCCAGGCTGATGACTTTTATGGGGTAACCGTCCCCTTTATTACCCGATACAGATATGTCATGTCGTGGGCGTTACATATTCGGGGCACGGGGTAGAGGGGGTTAGCCTCGGCAAGGGCCCGCTGAACAAGAAGGGGAATGTGTTCTTCCTGTATCTGAGGGAGATGTTCCGGAATATTCATCTCTTTGTTTAATTTTCGTATATATTGAATAAACTGTCGGGCCCCTTCCTCTGGGGGGAGGCTGGGGGCCACGATGCCCGCCTTTTGGACAAGCAGGGCAAGGCGATTTTCGGCGGCTTTCCCAAAGTATTCGAGCACGTAGGGGAGGATAACCGCATTGGCAAGGCCATGGGCAATGCCGTACATACCCCCGAGGGTATGGGCGATGGCGTGGACGTATCCCACGTAGGCCCGGGTAAAGGCCTTGCCTGCCAGATACGAGGCCCGTAGAAGCCGTTCCCGGCCTTCCACATCCTGCCCGTTGCGGTACACTTTGAGTAGATGTTCATGGATAAGCCGGGTTGCCTCTATCGCTGCGGCTTCTGTTTCCCGGGTGTTGCTGCGGCCAATAAAGGCTTCAACCGCATGGGTAAGGGCGTCCATACCGGTGGTGGCGGTAATGGATGGGGGCAACCCCAGGGTAAGCAGAGGATCCAGAATTGCCCCGTGGGGAATCAGACTGTGATCCAGGATGGTGAATTTTTCGTGGGTTTCCGCATTGGTGATAACCGCGGCGATGGTGGCTTCGCTCCCCGTTCCTGCGGTGGTGGGGATCGCCACAAAAAAGGGGAGCTTTTTTCGTATTTTTAAAAGCCCCCGCAATTGGGGAATTTTTTTCTTTGGCCGGGCAATGCGGGTGCCGACTCCCTTGGCACAATCTATGGCCGAGCCGCCGCCGAGGGCGATAAGGGCCTGGCAACCTTCGGTAATATAGCGCCGTAAGGCGGCCTCAATAGTATCTATGGTAGGATTAGGGACAGTTTCATCAAAAATGATAGGAACTATTTCGGCTTCTTCAAGAATTCCTGCTACCTTTTGAGCAAGACCGGCCTGCACGATACCTCTGTCAGTAACAAGAAGGACCCGTCGTATTCTCCGGGGCTCGAGTATCTCTGGAAGCCTCTGAACGCTTGCTGGCCCTTCGTACAGTTCCGGTTCTCGCCAGGGAAGGAAGGGCGAAACTACCCGAAAAACACCCTGATAAAGACGGCAATAGACCGTGTACCACCATCCCATAGGTCCCTCCTTAATTCAGGATAGTATACCACATAAATGGAAAAGACTGAAATTTTGGGGTGTGGTGCCTCTTACCAGGAATCAACCCTCTTCAATATCAGGAAGAAAAAGGAGGGGCTCCCTCGTATATTTTTTGTACGATGGGAAGATCTGCAGGGCTCCATCGTAGAGAGCTAAGGTAGGCAGGATCGAGCCAGAGGTAGGCCGCGTGTTCCGTAAGATGAAAGGTACCTCCCCGATGATAGGCCTTGTAGGCGGTAAGATGGATTACCGCCTCTCCGTGTGGAACCTGCGATTCGCCGTAGGGCGTTTTTTCTAAGGTTACTTCGATTCCCAGTTCTTCCCGTAGTTCCCGCTGCAGGGCCTCGCAGGGGTTCTCTCCTTTTTCTATCTTCCCCCCCGGGAATTCCCAGAGGCCCCCATTATGCATAGCATGGGAGCGGAGGGTACAGAGAATCTGAGCGGCATCGTTATACACGATGGCCGCCACTACCTCTATGGTGTTCATACTATGGACTACAGTACGGGAAGTAACAAAAAAGGACAAGGGCCCCGGTCTCATCGAGGTTCGAGCCCGGTTGGGGGGTGTGTAGGAGGCTTCCGAAAAGGAAGCCTTTTTATTGCTTAGATATACTTTTTCAATAGACTCTTACTGCCCAGTCCGGGCTCGAAACGAAGGAGCCGCCGAGCGAAGGCGAGGGAAAGGGGCCAGGATGCCCCGACAGGCTCCGAAGGCGGCCTGGAAGGAGCCCGCAGGACGCGGGCGACTGAAAGGCGAGCCCGGTCGGGATATAAAGGTTCTTTGCTTTGAGCTGTCTGGGAAACAAAAAAGGCGACCACTTTTTAATGGTCGCCTTCTACACTCCCCCGCCCGGGCTCGAACCAGGGACCCAGTGGTTAACAGCCACTTGCTCTGCCAACTGAGCTACAGGGGAATGACTTACAGGAAGGTATAGTAGCGAAGGAGATAAAAAATGTCAAGGCCCCGAGCTAATCTCTAAGGTTTTTAGCCCCCTCCTGCGCCGAGATCAAAACTGAGCGAGAGCCTGAAATAGTTATGATCATATTTTTTTCAGATGATTTCGTACTTGTTTTTCTTATCGCTCCTTCGGTTTGACCGTATAAAAATACCGGAAAGAAACTGCCAGGCCTTCGAGGGGCTGTGCCATATTGTGACTCACTTCCATGGCAAGGGTATGCTCCTGGTCGGTATACCACAGGCCACCACTCAGGCGAGCGTCGTAGCTCACCGTCGTAGAAAGCCACTGGTCCCCTGAGCGGGGTGGAAGGGCAAGACCCTGGATCAGGCGAGTCTGCAGGGCAACCGATCGGTTTACCAACATCATGGCGCTCGTAGTAAGTCCTACCGAGAAGGGTTCCCAGTAGGGAGTTTCTTCACGGCTTCCGGGGAGACTTGTTCCAAGACGGAGTCCCAGCGTAAGGCTTATCGGATCGGTGTAGCGGGTATACTGCCAAAAAAGATCCAGGTAGTGAAGGAGGCCTCCGGTCTGGATGGTATTATCTTGGGTTGCGACCCCTTCGTTTATCCCGGTTGGAAAAGTCCAGCTTGCCCCAAGCCGATGTTCTCCCCGATTCGTATGGCCTATCCAGGCAGCTTCTACAGTTGCATCTCCCTGAGCAACGACAGGGGAGACCATATCGATGGTGGCGAGGGGCAGGCGAAGGTAGAGAGGAAATCCAAAAGAAAAATACCAGCGTTGATTGAGTAGGACATCCGCCGAGGCTTCAACGCAAAGTATCGCCTGGGTATCTCCCTGTACGATAGGAAGGACCGTGAGTCCCCCTCCAAGGGTACTTTGCCAGGGCCACTTTCCCTGAACCGCCATGCGGTTGTGGGATGTTTCCTGACTTTCAAGGGAAAGTACGGCCGAGAGCATCCATGCCATGCCAAGGAGCATTGGGGAGATAGAGCGCATACCTGGTTTCAGGTGCTCTTTACCAGAAGGCAGCCGCCGGCTCGGTCGCTTTCTTGGTGTACGTTGCCTATCCTTGTTCTTCCCCTTTGACAACATTTCTCCAAGAATCCCCTGACTCATCGGTATCCTCCTCCCTGGATCCCCGAAAGGAATTGTAAACTTTCTTGCCGTGAATGGGCTTCCTGCACTGTTCTTTCAAGGGCGGGTTGGTTTTTAAGAAGCGTGGGATGCTGGATCAAAAGAGCATAGCCCTGCCAATGGGAAAGGAGAGCGTCCCGGCTAAGCCAATATACTCCCTCTGCGGGATCGGCAATCACGAGGTATTCTTCCTCTGCCGCAAGGCAGAGCACAAAGTGTCCCTCCTGGTCTGCAAAATGGAGAATGAGCGGAGCGTAAGACCGAGCGGCCTTTACAAGCTGGTCATAACTAAAACGAAAGCCCCTGGATACAAAACCATGGCGGGCCAGAAGATCCTGCATATCTTTAAAGGAAATGGTGTAGTCTTCCTCGGCTCTTCCGATGTCGTTCGTATGGGAGCGCTCAGAGGTCTGCCTGAGGGTAAACCACTCAGAGACGAGGGTTTCTTCGGAAAGGGGATAATTCCAATACCGGGATACCAGGTCCGAAAGGACTGAAAGCCCACAGGAAGTATCGTAGCCCTGCTCGGCCACATGGGAAAAACGCAGGGGTTCAAGACCCTGTACTTGCTGAAGGAGCAAAAGGAAAGAAAGAATCCCCGCCATAACACCTCCAGAATGACACAAAATAATTTTTTGACTTGACAATATCACGGGGGGGGGGGGGATACAATCAAGACATCTTCTGGCCAGGAGTACAAAAATTTTCTGGAGGTATTACAATGAAAAAGGTAATTGCGTCTTTACTGGTCCTGTTTTTAGGTGCTAGTATGGTGATGGCTGAGGTGCCAAAAATAAAAAAGCCATTCCAGGTATGTAAAGTAAGAACAGCTTTCAATTGCCTTTTACATGGGCTTTAAAAACAATAGAGAAAGTGAGGTTTTTATGGAAATCCGTTATCCGGGTATTAAACAGACGATAGGCATGTTAGCCCTGATAGTGCTGTTCCAGGCGGTCGCAGGAGCGGTATTGGGCATTCTGGCAAATGTCCTCCATGTGCCAGCGGATACCACCCTGATTGGAGGGCTGGCAAATACCTTTGCCTTTGGCTTTTTTATTCTTCGCTCCAAGAAATTCCTCAAGGAACCCTTTACGCAGAGGTTCCCCTTACCCCCCTTTGATTGGCGATATCTGGTTATCGGAAGTATTTTAATGGTGGGCCTTTCTATTGTTCTTTCAGAACTTGACAATCTTACTCGGGTAGTGCTTCCCATGCCTGAGTTTTTTCAAAACATTTATGGCTCCCTTTTCCAGAGCGAAGGAGGTTTTGTCTCTTCTTTCTTTACCCTCTGTATTGTGGCCCCTATAACTGAGGAACTTTTCTTTCGGGGCCTTGTCCTGCGGGGCTTTTTAAGCCGCATGGCAAAAACAAAGGCTATTTTATTATCGGCCCTGCTATTTTCTTTGATTCATCTCAGTCCCTGGCAATTAATCGGGCCCTTTATTATAGGGAGTATCTTCGCTGTTATCTATATTGAAACGCAGTCATTGCTTCCTACTATTTTGCTGCACAGCCTTTTTAATTTTCTGCCCCTCCTGGTTATGTCAGTTCTTAAAGTAAGTATCCCTGGCTATTCAGTTACCGAGTATTCGGTGGTGGAATTCCAACCCCTGTGGTTTGATCTTCTGGGACTATTCCTTGTGGGAATTGCGCTGGTGTTTTATCGATTTTTCCTTGCGCCGAAGGCATCGAGCCCAATCTCTGGCGGTACCGACGGCACCGAAGGAAAAAATGCTCCTTCCTCTTCGTCATCGTAAACAAGGGAGTGGAAAAAACAAAAAACGATGCCAGTAGGGTGTACAGAAGAAACAGAGCAAGACTGATGCGGACTTAACCGCTTTACGTTGCCCACATTGTTGAGGGGGAATGCCTTCCCCCTGGGCCGGGCCACGGTCCCGGCCCACCCCCTTCTCCGGGGGCACCCTGATTGCAGCCTATTGCCCCCTCCCCATTTTGTCGTCTTTTCTGTCGCTGCCCCCGGACCCCCGTTTCCCTTGCTCAGCAATCCAGCCCATTGAGATATAATTCCTGATAGGATTTTTCTCTTATTTCCTTCCTGGCAAAAAAATGCAATATCTGCTATGCTAGCGGTGGGAGGGATTATGGCGGAACAACTCATCGTTAAGAATTTGCCCTTTATCAAGATTCTTCCTGCCTGGGCACAGGACCTTTCTTATAAGTATTGTTCAAAGACCGCAAACCTCTACATTATTCACGGCAATATTCGGGATTTCCTCCCCCACAAGATGAACGAAGGGGAGTTTATCTTTGTCCGCATCCAGGAATACATAGCGGAAGTGCTTTTCGGTAACCGGGATATCATTGCCTTTTATGATCGATCTAGTGGGGTTTCTTTTTGTACCATCGAAATGGCCCGGGATTATAAGCGGGCCATGAAAAGCCGTTTCCCTGAGGTCCCGGAAGAAGATTTTGTATCCGCCGATCCTACCAAGAGTTTTTACTACCTGGAAAAGTACTTTTTGATGAACATACCCGAGAAACGGCGGATTGTGCTTATCATCGACTATGCGGAAACCATCGTCCCTGCCAGTGACATTGTGCGGCTTACCGAAGAAGACCGTTATTGCCTGGTAACCCTGAATCGCTGGTCCCATGATCCCATTTTTACCAAGGGAGATGTATCGATCATCCTGCTTACCGAAAACTTAGCCGATATTTCCTCCCGGCTGGTGGGGTCCCCTTCTACGGTAAAGGTGAACATTCCCATTCCTGACGAGGCGGTCCGGGCGAGTTTCCTTCAATTCCTGGAAAAACAGGGCACCCTCCTTCTGGAACGGGGCCTTACTCCCCAGCGGGTGGCTACCGTAACGAGTGGCCTTAACCTAATGAACCTGAATCGTCTGGCCTCGGAAAGTTACCAGGAAGATGTACCCCTGTCTCTTGATTATATTCGGGAGAAAAAGAAGGAGATCATCGAAAACGAGGCGGCGGGGCTTCTGGAATTTATGGAAACAAACCATGACCTTTCCTATGTGTCGGGCCATGATTTTGTCAAAAAGCGCTTTAAGAGTGCCGCCCGGGCGATAAAACAGGGGCGTCTGGATGTGCTTCCCATGGGGTATCTTATTGCGGGCCCCGTGGGTACCGGCAAAAGTTTCATGGTCAGCGCCTTTGCGGGGGAAATCGGGATCCCCATGGTGAAATTCCGCAACTTCCGGTCTAAATGGCAGGGAGTTACCGAATCGAACCTGGAAAAGGTGCTCAATATTCTTAAGGCCATGGCCCCGGTGGCGGTGATGATTGACGAGGCCGATGCCTTTCTTGGTGATCGAGACCAGGAGGGCGATTCGGGGACCAGTAACCGGGTCTTCGCCCAGATTGCGAGTTTTATGGGGAACACCGAGTATCGGGGTAAGATCATCTGGTTCCTTATTACCTGTCGCCCCGACCTGATTCCCATCGACCTAAAACGACAGGGCCGGGCCGAGGAACACCTGGCCCTTTTTTACCCTGAAACCGATGCGGAACGGGTGGCCCTTTTCGAGACCCTGGTGCGCAAGCTTGACCTTTCTATTCGAAAGTTCCCCGTAGCGGAGGTGCTCAAAAAATTCCGCCACGAATTTTCGGGGGCTGACCTCGAAGCGGTCCTTATCCGGGCAAAATTCCGGGCCGCTATGGAGGATCGCACCTTTGTTACCCGGGAGGATGTGGAAGAAGCCCTTGCCGATTTTGTGCCCCCCTCCTATCCCTATGAAATAGAACTGCAGAATCTGGTTGCCGTCCTGGAGTGCACCTCTAAAGAAATGGTGCCCAAGCGGTTCCAGAACCTGGACCGGACAAAGCTGGTTCGGGACATCCAGGAACTCAAGTCCCTTTTGGGAGAGCGGTAAAAGAGATGGGCCTGGTCGCCTCTAGGTAGAGATATAATCCCTTTACGGCTTCGGTGGTAAATCATGTACGGGGTGAAGAAAGTTGCCCCATTCTACATACGTCGTCCCATAGGGGATACTCTTTTCCGGTTTCGGCGCTAGCCTCTAGGGTGTGAAGAAAATTACCCCATTTCCCAAGCTTTGCCCCTCTCAGATTGATTTGCAACGCTCCCCTTCTTTGTAGTACACTTCACAGTGTACTGAGGAGGAACGTATCGTGCCAAAAGAATGGACGAAGGCAACGCTTGCCAAAACGATTGATCACACCCTGTTAAAACCTACTGCTACGGCAGAGCAAATACGGGAACTCTGTGCAGAAGCCCGGGCAAATCACTTTGCATCGGTCTGTGTGAATCCTGTTTGGGTTCCGCTGGTCGCAAAGGAGCTTTCCGGGTCTGACGTGCTTACCTGTACGGTGATTGGATTTCCCCTGGGGGCCTCTGCAAAGGAAGTAAAAGCGGAGGAAGCCCGGCTTGCCGTAAAACAGGGGGCCCAGGAAGTGGATATGGTAATCAATATTGGGGCCCTCAAAGGAGGGGACCATAGAACGGTGGAAGAGGATATCCGGGCGGTGGTAAAAGCCGCCGAAAGGGCCACCGTCAAGGTGATTATCGAAACCTGCTACCTTTCGGATGAAGAAAAACGCCTTGCCTGTGAACTGGCTCGAAAGGCGGGGGCCCACTTTGTGAAAACTTCCACCGGTTTTGGCTCGGGCGGTGCCACCGTGGAGGATGTGCGGCTTATGAAAAAGGTGGTGGGCGACACCATGAAAATAAAAGCCTCGGGGGGAATTCGCTCGTACCACGATGCCATTGCCATGTTAGAGGCTGGGGCAGATAGGATTGGCACCTCCTCTGGGGTGGCGATTGTGGCGGAACTTCCGGAGTAAGGGTTGTGTGGGTTTTATCAGGAAGGGGCGAGGGCTTTTCCCCATGACTGAGGATGAGCCTTTTTCTTGACGGAAGCCCTATTCCGGCTTATGATACAAAACGCTGCCCTAATAAGGGAAAGCGTCATTGATAGGAGGAGGAAGTATATGAAACGAATTATTACTGCTGCGGTGGTGGCCCTGGCGGTGATGGGGCTCCTGTTTGTGTCCTGCCAAAAGAAAGAAGGAACCGCTCAAAAAGGGGCCTTCCGAATTGGGCTGGTAACTGATATCGGTGGAATCGATGATCGATCCTTTAACCAGGGTACCTGGGAAGGAATTGTTCGGTTTGCCAAAGATTTTGGTCTTAAAGAGGGAGAATATAAGTACCTGCAATCCTCTGCAGAGGCCGATTACATTCCCAATCTTTCCACGTTCTCTGATGAAAAGCTCGACCTTATCGTGGCGCCGGGCTTCCTTTTTGAAAAAGCCATAGGAGAAGTGGCCGACAAATATCCTCAGAACAAGTACCTTATCATCGATACGGTAGTAACGAAACCCAATGTGGTGTCCGCGGTGTTTGCCGAACATGAGGGGTCTTTCCTGGTGGGTGTAGCCGCCGGGCTTAAGGCAAAGGCCGATGGAAAGAAGATTGTAGGATTCCTCGGTGGAATGCAGTTCCCCCTCATCGAAAAATTCCAGGCCGGTTTTGAGCAGGGTGTAAAGGCTGTCTATCCTGAATGCACGATTCTGGTAGACTATGCGGGGGACTTTGGAGCACCCGATAAGGGACAGGCCATTGCTCAGAAGCAGTATAACGCCGGGGCATATATCATTTACCATGCTGCGGGTGGGACCGGAAACGGGCTCATTAAGGAAGCAAAGGAGCGGAGCGCCAAGGGAGATATTCGCTGGGCCATTGGGGTAGACAAGGATCAATATAACGATGGGGTCTATGCGGAAGGTAAGTCGGCGGTTCTTACCAGTATGGTAAAAGGGGTCGACGTAGCGGCCTACGAAGTGGCCAAGATGGTAAAGGAAGGCAATTTCCCCGGCGGCCAGACCCTGGTGTTCTCCCTTAAGAATAAAGGTGTAGGTATTCCTGCAAACAATCCTAACCTTTCGGACGATATCATCGCCAAGGTAAAGGAATACGAAGCAAAAATCGCAAGCGGTGAAGTGGTTGTTTCTGATAAGCCCGCAAAATAACACGGTAGTCTAAGAAAGGGTGGGGTGTAAAAACGGTGTTTTTACACCCCCTTTTCTTTTTTAGAGATGTGGAACATACGGCGGCGGGAAAAGCTCCGGTGGTATGCGCTGTTTACAAGAGGGGGTGTGCATGGCCTACATCATAGAAATGCTGGATATCGTAAAAACCTTTCCGGGAATTCGGGCAAATGATGGAATAACCCTGCAGGTGGAAGAAGGTTCTATTCATGCCCTGTTGGGAGAAAATGGGGCAGGGAAATCTACCCTCATGAGCATCCTGTTTGGGTTGTACCAGCCCGATACGGGGACTATTAAGGTTCGAGGAAAGGAAGTTTTCATAAAGGATCCCAATGAAGCCACCCGCCTCGGAATTGGAATGGTGCATCAGCATTTTAAGCTGGTGCATAATTTTACGGTTACTGAGAACATCATTCTGGGACAGGAACCGAGAAAGGGCCTGTGCCTCAATATAAAAGAGGCGGAACAACGGGTGGCCCATCTATCAAAACTCTATGGCCTTGAGGTCGACCCCCGCTCTAAAATCGAAGATATTTCTGTAGGCATGCAACAACGGGTAGAAATCCTAAAGATGCTCTATCGGGATGCCCAGATTCTTATCTTTGATGAACCGACTGCCGTATTAACTCCTCAGGAAGTGCACGAACTGATGGGGATCCTTCGTCGTTTAGTGCAGGAGGGAAAGACCGTTTTACTTATCACCCATAAATTAAAAGAAATAAAAGAAGTAGCCGAAGTCTGCACGGTCCTTCGACGGGGAAAAGTAGTGGGGACAGTCCCGGTTCGGGATGTTTCGGAAGCCCAACTGGCGGAAATGATGGTTGGCCGATCCGTGAGTTTTTCCGTGAACAAGAAACCTGCTCAGCCAAAGGATGTGGTTTTTGAAGTCCGTGATTTGTATGCTAAAAATACCCGGGGATTCATGGCGGTGCGGGGGGTTAGTTTCCATATCCGTTCCGGGGAAATTCTCGGCCTCTGTGGTATTGACGGAAATGGCCAGACCGAGCTGGTGTATGCCCTGACCGGTCTTGCGCCGGTGGAAAAGGGCACGATCCTATTAAAAGGTAAGGATATTACCCACGCCTCAGTGAAGGAACGGCTCGAGGCGGGCCTGGGCCATATTCCGGAGGACCGGCACAAACACGGCCTTATCCTGGATTTCCGGCTCGATGAAAACCTGGTAATCCATTCATTTAATCGTCCCCCCTTCTCTCGCTATGGGATTCTCGATTACCAGCGGATCCGCCAAAACGCCGAACGGCTTATCAACGAGTTTGATGTGCGATCCGGCGAAGGCCCCGCCACTCCTTCGCGGAGCCTTTCGGGGGGGAATCAGCAGAAGGCCATCGTGGCCCGAGAAATCGATCGCTCTCCGGAAGTGCTTATTGTGGCGCAACCTACCCGGGGGCTCGATGTGGGGGCCATTGAGTATATCCATCAACGGCTTGTGGAAGAACGGGACAAGGGCAAGGCGATTCTCCTGGTTTCTCTGGAACTGGATGAAATCCTCGACCTTTCCGATCGAATAGCGGTTATTTTTAATGGCGAAATTGTGGCAGAAGTAGATGCGGCGCAGACAAACGAAAATGAATTGGGACTGTATATGGCTGGTTCCCGAAAGGCGGTGGGTGTATGAAGCGCAGGGAGCAACGACGAATTGTGGTGCCCTTAGTAGCGGTCCTCCTTGGCTTCCTGGTGGGGGCCCTGGTCATCATTGTGACAGGACGATCGCCGGCGGTCCTTTTTATTTCCCTTATCCGAACATTAACAGGGATGGACCCCTCGGGGGCAAGCGATTTTAATCCCCGGTATGTGGGGGAATTCATAGTCCAGGCCCTTCCCATTATCCTTACAGGATTATCGGTGGCCTTTGCGTTCCGGACGGGGCTTTTTAATATCGGGGCGGAAGGCCAGCTTATGGTAGGTTCCCTTGCGGCGGTGACGGTGGCTCTCCTGGTAAAGGCGCCTCCCCTGGTGCATCCGCTGCTTTGTCTCCTGGCGGCTATGGCTGCGGGGGCCCTGTGGGGTCTTATTCCGGGGTACCTCAAGGCCCGGTTTAATGTGCACGAGGTGGTGGTATCTATCATGATGAATTATACGGCCCTCCATTTTGTAAACTGGGCGCTTTTACAATTTGGTTCGGTGGACCGGGTCAAGACCCCCGATTTTCCCCCCACGGCTACGCTGAAAAGTGTCTTCCTCTCGAGTATTACCAATGGGTCCCGTTTAAATTGGGGCATTATCCCTGTGGTCCTCGCCCTTCTTTTCTTCTGGTTCATAATAGAAAAGACCACCTTTGGCTATCGCCTGCGGGCGGTGGGGTTTAACAAAGAAGGGGCCCGCTATGCGGGCATGCGGGTGGAACTCAATATCATGCTTTCCATGATGATAGCCGGTGCCTTTGCGGGTCTTGCGGGGGCGGTAATAACCCTGGGAACCTTTAATTTTGGTCGGGTGCTCCCCGCCTTTGAAGGATACGGCATGGATGGTATTGCGGTGGCCCTGGTCGGCGCTAACCATGCGGGGGGAGTCCTCTTTTCAGGTCTCCTCTTTGGGCTCCTTAAGGCAGCCCAGCCGCTCATGCAATCCCAGGGAATTCCCCGGGAAATTTCCCAGATTATCCAGGCATCGATAGTGCTCTTTATTGCCATGCGGCTTGGTATCGAAATGCTCCTTTCTTTCATTGGTTCAAATATCGGTTCAAAGGGTGGTTCAAAAGGGAGGGCTCGTTCATGAAGGTCTTTATTGAAATGTTCCCCATTGCCCTTATGTTTGGGGCTCCCATTGTTATTGCAGCCCTGGGGGGGCTGTTGAGTGAGCGTTCGGGGATTGTGAATGTGGCCCTGGAAGGGATCATGATGGTAGGGGGCTTTACCGCCGCTTCGGTTACGGTGTTGCTCGAACCGGTGCTCCCCGGGTGGGCCCCGTGGATTGGTCTCCTGTGTGCCTTGTTTGCGGGGATGGTCTATTCCCTCTTACATGCCCTTTCATCGGTCAACTTTAAGGCTGATCAGGTGGTGTCGGGCACGGCCCTGAATATCCTCGCCGGCGGTTTTACGGTCTATCTCTGTCAGATTATTTTTAAGCAACAACGGACCCGCGCCTTTAGCACCGGTTTAGCAAAGATCACCATCCCTGGCCTGAGTAACATCCCTATCATAGGGCCCATGCTCTTTGATCATGTGTATCCCACCTTTTTTGTGGCCCTTGCCCTGGTAGTTCTGGTGTGGTTTGTGGTGTATAAAACCGCCTTCGGTCTGCGGCTTCGTTCCTGCGGGGAACATCCCCAGGCGGCGGCCTCCATGGGAATCAATGTGTACCGCATGCGGTACCTGGCGGTGCTGGCATCGGGGCTTCTTGCGGGGCTGGCGGGGGGTGTCATGGTCCTTACCCAGGATATCCAGTACACGGTGACCAGCATTCACGGAACGGGTTTTATCGCCCTGGGTTCCCTGATATTTGGCAAGTGGAATCCCTGGGGCGTGTTAGGGGCTTCCCTCTTTTTTGGTTTTTCCCAGGCCCTGTCCCTGTATGCGCGGGATATTCCCCTTATGTCGGGGCTTCCCCTGGAATTTTTCCACCTCTTGCCCTATGTGCTGACTATTGGAGCCCTGGTGCTGTTTTCCAATAAGTCCGTAGGACCCCGGGCGGCGGGAGAGATATACGATCCTGGAAAACGATAATCTTTAAAAGGGGAGCGAACAGGGTATCATCGCCGATAAAGAAGCCTTTCCTACCCTTGACGAGGAAAGGCCCGCTCCCCTAGTATGGGATAGTTATGGATGCAAACGAACTGAGAACGAAATACATCGAATTCTTTAAGTCCAAAGGACATGTACAAATTCAGGGAAAGTCCCTCATCCCTGATAACGATCCCACCGTTCTGTTTACGACGGCGGGAATGCACCCCCTGGTCCCCTACATTTTGGGCGAGCCCCATCCGGCGGGGACGCGGCTTACCAATTACCAGAAGTGTATTCGAACGGGTGACATAGAATCGGTGGGGGATGCCAGCCATCTGACTTTCTTTGAAATGCTGGGCAACTGGTCCCTGGGGGATTACTTTAAAGAAGAAGCCATTTCGATGAGTTTTGAATTTCTCACCGATCCCAAGTGGCTGGGTATCCCCATAGAAAAAATTGGGGTTACCGTCTTTGCGGGTGAGCCGGGTATCCCCCGGGACGAAGAATCGGCGGCTATCTGGAAGCGTCTTGGTATTCCGGAAGAGCGGATCCGCTTTTTACCCCGGGAAGACAACTGGTGGGGACCGGCGGGTACAACGGGTCCCTGTGGTCCCGACACGGAGATGTTTATCGATACGGGACGCCCCGCCTGCGGTCCCGATTGCGGTCCGGGCTGTAAATGTGGTAAGTGGCTTGAAATCTGGAACGATGTCTTCATGCAGTATAACAAGACCGCCGACGGCAGCTATGTGCCCTTAAGCAGGAAATGTGTAGATACGGGCATGGGCATCGAGCGAACCGTGACGATTCTCAATGGAAAGAAATCGGTTTACGAAACAGAGATATTCCTTCCCCTTATCCGAGCGGTGGAAAACCTGGCAGGCTATACCTACGGCACCGATCCTGAAAAGGATACGTCGGTGCGGATTATCTGTGATCATGGGCGGGCGAGTACCTTTATCCTGGGAGATCCTAAGGCAGTAACCCCTTCGAATGTGGGGGCTGGCTATGTGTTGCGTCGCCTTATTCGCCGGGCGGTTCGTCATGGCCGTAAGCTCGGTATAAACCGGGCTTTTCTTTCCGAAGTGGCCGCGGTGGTGGTGGAGCAGCTGAAAGGCCCCTATCCTGAACTGGAAGAAAACAGGGATCGGATTTTTTCGGAACTCCAGAAAGAAGAAAACAAATTCCTCGAAACCCTCCAGAAGGGGGAACATGAGTTCGAAAAAATTCTCCCTAACCTTTTAAAGGATCCCCGGCGGGTGATGTCTGGCCGCTTGGCCTTTAAACTGTACGACACCTATGGCTTTCCTATTGAGTTAACCGAAGAACTCGCCGCAGAGCATGGCCTTTCGGTGAACCGGGAAGAGTTTGATGAGGCCTTTAAGAAGCACCAGGAGCTTTCCCGGGCCGGAAGCGAACAGGTGTTTAAGGGAGGCCTTGCAGACCATGGAGAGATGGCCGTAAAGTATCATACGGCAACCCACTTGCTCCATAAGGCGTTAAAGATTGTGCTGGGGGACCACGTGGCCCAGAAGGGCTCGAATATCACCTCGGAACGGCTCCGGTTTGATTTTTCCCATCCTATGCCCATGACTCCCGAAGAGATTGCCCGGGTGGAGGCCATCGTCAACGAGCAGATCCAGCGGGATCTCCCGGTTACCATGGAAATTATGTCCCTTGAGGAAGCAAAGGCCGCAGGGGCTATCGCCCTCTTTGGGGAAAAATATGAATCCCAGGTAAAGGTGTACACGATTGGCGATTTTTCTAAAGAGGTGTGTGGTGGTCCCCATGTGGATCGGACGGGAAAACTGGGAAAATTCAAAATTCAAAAGGAACAATCCTCTTCGGCGGGGGTACGACGAATTCGGGCGGTGTTGGAATAAAAAAGCAGGGGCCTATACCGTAGTAATGAGGAAGAATTGGTGCCCCTGAAGGAGCCTTGGAAAAGGAAAAAATAGAAAAATTCGTAACAATAGTGTATAGAAGTGGTTACTATTATAAAAGAGAACCTCCGGCTATATCTAAGGGCCGGCGGAATTGTGAGTAACGAAGAAGGGTATATATGAAACGGATTACAAGTGTGATACTACTGTTCTGTTGTGGGGTGGTGGGACTTTTTGCGCAGGCAGAGCTTCAGCCAGTAGCGCTGGTAAAACTTACGAAAACCGAACCTATCACGGTGAAACAGCTCAAAACGGAAGTCCAAAAGCTGGAAGCCCAGTCAGGGCGGACCTTGACCCTGGATGAACGGAAACAGGTGCTCGAGGTAATGATTAACAAGCGGCTTGCCCTCCAGGCGGCAGAACGGGACAAGGTCATTGTCTCTGATGCGGAGCTTAATCAACAGTTGCAACAATCAAGGGCCCTGATGGCCCAGTCCCTGGGGCGCCAGCCTACGGATGCGGAATTCGAAGCGGCCGTAAAAAAAGAAACGGGCTATGATTTGGCTACCTATAAAGAAGAACTACGCAAGGAACTCACGGTCCAGAAATACCTGCTTACCCAAAAAAAAGATCTTATCCAGTCTATCAAGGCCCCTACGGAAGCGGAAATCAAGGATTTCTATGAGTTGAATAAAGCCAAATTGGTGCGTCCCGATACGGTCCGCTTTTCTATGATTTTTGTCCCTGCCGGAAACGATGCGGCGAGTAAAGCCAAGGCAAAAGAATTGGCAGAAAAATTAGCAAAGGAGATCGGCGGGAATCCTGCTAAATTTGATGAGGTGGTACTAAAGGGACAAACGCCGAATGCGGGGTATCAGGCAGGAGATGGGGGATATCTTCCCAAGAGTGCCGAGGCCCAACAGATTGTGGGCACAGAATTCATGAATGTGGCCTTTTCGCTCAAGCAGGGGGAAGTGTCGCGGCTTCTAGAAAATCAGAAGGGTTATCAAATTATTAAGGTGACGGAGACCTATTCCCAGAAAGTGTTAGAACTGGACGATATTGTGTTAGAACTGGACGATATTTACCAACTCGGAACTCGTATCACGGTCCGGGAATATATTGGCAACATGCTCCTCCTGCAGCGGCAACAGGCGGTTCTCGAGAAGGCCTCCAATGAATTGGTAGCGGAACTGCGAAAGGGTAACCCCTTTCAGATTTTTGAAAAGAATATAGCCTGGTAAGTATGGCCTCTCGTCACAAGGCTCGTATTTTAGCGTTTCAGGCTCTGTATTCGTGGGATGTCTCGCGGGTACCGGTGGAAGATCTGTTGGACTTTCCCTGGCTTGAAGAAGAGCAGCAGCACAAACTTGATGAGGGCGTAGCTACCTTTGCCCACCTTTTAATCCAGGGGACCCTTGAAAACATCGAGGCCATCGATGCTACGATTAAGGCCCATCTTAAGAATTGGGACTTTTCGCGGGTGAATAAGGTGGATCTGGCTATCCTTCGCATAAGCACCTACGCCCTCATGTTCCAAAAAGATATGGCTCCCTCTATTATTATTGATGAGGCCATTGATCTTTCCCGGGAATTTGGCACCGATGAGTCCTATAGGTTTGTGAATGGTGTGCTTGATAGTATCCGTCGATCGTTGCAACGATAAGGATGGCTCCTTCGCAGAAAAGCTGCAGCGCCATCCTTCTGGTGGGATATTAAAAAGGGCTCCTTTTCGGAGCCCTTTATTGTTTTTCCTGTCTCTTTGGATTATTCGATAATAGCAATGATATCCGACATCTTCAGGATAAGATGCTCTACCCCGTCAATCTTAATCTGGGTCCCTGCATACTTATCGTACATTACTTTCTGTCCTACAGATACCTTAATAGCATCCTTGTCATCGCCCACAGCAACTACTACACCGGTCTGAGTTTTCTCCTGGGCCGTATCAGGGATGATGATTCCCCCCGCGGTTTTCGTTTCGGATTTTTCAAGCTTAACCATTACCCGGTCAGCAAGAGGCTTTACCGTCATACCAATTCCTCCTGAATGTATCTACGAGAATGTGAGTATTTATAGAATACGGTTATAATATACGAAAGAGAAGGGATAAAGGTCAACAAAAAAAGTGTTTGCTTTTTTGGAATGGTAAGGGTATTTTATCTATAGGTCTATGTATATAACTTATTGGCAATTGTATTACCACCTAGGGAAACGGCACATACGCCGGCATCACTATAAAGAAGCGATTTACTTCTTTCGACGGGCTATCGATGTGTGCCCGGCACAGGAAATAGATAAGCTGGGGCCCTGTTTTTTCTCGTTGGGATTGGCCCTAGACCGGATAGGCCGCCATCAACTGGCGGTGCAAAGTTGGGTTCAAGCTCGGCGCCTGGTAAAAACCGGGTATATTGCCCGGTTATACGACCGTTGGGTGAATGGCTATGGGAGGCGGAAGCAGAAGAATCCCGATCTGGATGATTACGATGCCTTCAGGGCGATCCAGATTGAAAAATACCTGCGAAAACGCGGTAATGGCCGCTTCTGTTCTGCCGCAGAACGGGATGTGGTATACGCAATCATCGATGACACCTGGAGCTTGCTTTCAAAAAAGCGGATCTTTTCCCACCTTTCGGTGGAAGAAAAACTAGAGCTTTTTAAACGGGCCCGTCTGGATTTTCCCTTCTTATATCTTGAAGACGCCCTTACCCCCGAACGGGAACCGGTCCTGGCCCGTTTCTCCCGGAGGGCCTCTCCTTCGTATCGGCTTCACTATGATGATCCCTGTCCCTGTGGCTCAGGGCTTCCTGCCCGGATGTGTTGTTATCGAATTGTATCTAAAGGCTACGATTTTTGACGGTTTTTTTGTTTTTGTGTCATAATTACCCAACTGCAATAAAAGAGGCGTTAGTTGGTGCTTTATACGCTGAGGGCGAGCGATTGTATTTCTTTGTATTGTAGTGTTTTGTTATTTTTTTGATTTCTAGGCGTTAATATGGCATGGTTTTTGCTGTATATTTAGCACACTGGGAGGTTAGCTATGACAGCAAAGACCATGGTGAAAAAGAATAAACATACCAATGAAGTACTTTCGGATGAGAATGTCCTTTCGATATATCTTAAAGAAATAAATAAGATTCCCCTTCTTACCCGGGAAGAAGAGGATGCCATAGCCCGGGCTGCGGCCCTGGGAGATAAGGCCGCCCGGGATAAGCTTGCGGCGGCCAACCTTCGGTTTGTGGTGAATGTGGCGAAGAAATATCAAAACCAGGGTATTCCCCTTTCGGACCTTATCAGTGAAGGGAATATAGGATTGCTCCATGCGATTGAACGGTACGATGTGAATAAGGGGTATCACTTTATTTCCTATGCGGTGTGGTGGATTCGACAGGCGATTTTAAAAGCCATATGCGAGAAATCCCGGATGATTCGCTTACCCCTGAATCGGGCGAATGAACTCGTGCAGATAGAAAAGGCCCGGCGTACCATGGAAGGAACTTCTTCTGATGAGGAAATCCAGGAGATTGCCCGCATTCTTGATATGGATGCTTCCCATGTGGCGGACCTGATTAATATCAGTCGGGAAATGGTTTCCCTGGAAAGCCCTGTATACACCGACAAGGATGCTTCCAGTATTGGGGATTTCCTTGAAGATACTACCTACAAGGCGCCAGAAGAGCAGGCCATCGAAAATGCCTTGAAAGAAGATATCGATGCGGTGCTGGCTACCTTAACCCAGAAGGAAGCGGAGGTTATTCGCTATCGTTTTGGTCTGAACGGTTATGCTCCCATGTCCCTTAAGGAGATTGGAGATCGCTTTAACCTTACCAAAGAGCGGATTCGTCAAATTGAAAAAAAGGCCTTAAAGCGGCTCCAGCATCCCTCCCGGCGCCAGTACCTGGAAAGTTACGTGGCGTAAAACGGGATTTTTCTGGTCCATACCAAAAAGGGCCCCTTTGGTTAAGGGGGCCCCTTTTACTTCTCTTTCCTAAAAACTATCAAATGGTCAGATTCTGGTGACAATCGGGGGCTAAAAGGTAGCCCCGGGGCCCCTCATTATAAAAGGGGTACCCCCTGTTTCTTGCAAATTTCCACCGTTTCGGCGGGCCATACCGAAGCCTGTACTTCGCCGATATGGGCCTTTCGCAGGAAGAACATACACAGCCGGGATTGCCCAATCCCACCGCCAATAGTTTGAGGAAATTCGCCCGCCAGAAGGCGTTTATGCCAGAGCAGGTGCTTCCGTTCCTCGGTGCCGGTAAGTTCCAGTTGGCGTAACAAAGCTTCCTTATTTACCCGAATTCCCATGGAAGAAAGTTCCAGGGAATCCTGCCGCACCGGATCCCAGACAATAATGTCACCGTTGAGTCCCGGTTTGCCATCTTCCCCTGGCGTGGTCCAGTCGTCGTAATCGGGGGCCCGGCCGCCGTGGGGCTTCCCATTAGAAAGGGGGGCCCCAATTCCTATGATAAAAATCGCTCCATACCTTCGGGCCAATTCCCGTTCCCGGGCGGCCGGTTCCAGATGAGGGTATTGCTCGAGGGCATCCTCGGCATGGATAAAGGTAATCTTCTCAGGGAGAATCGGGGTAATCGAGGGATACTGTTCATGAACCACGAATTCGGTTCGTTTGAGCACCTCATAAATTCGCTCGACGATGTGCTGAAGGAAGGCCCGGTTCCGCTGGCCCTCTTTAATAACCAGTTCCCAATCCCATTGGTCTACGTAAATAGAATGGGTTGCGTCGATGTCATCGTCGGGGCGAAGGGCGTTCATATCGGTATACAGCCCTGTTCCCGGCGTATAGCCGTAATCGGCCAGGGCCATGCGTTTCCATTTTGCGAGGGATTGAACCACTTCCATCTCTTGATTCTGAAGGTTCTTAACGGGGAAACGAACCGGTCGCTCTACGCCATTGAGATCATCGTTGATCCCTGATCCCCGCGGAACAAAGAGGGGGCTCGTAACCCGGGAAAGCCGAAGTTCCGCCGAAAGGTTCCGCTCAAAAAAATCCTTTACCAGCTTAATTGCGTTTTCGGTCTGTCGTTGATCGAGGATCGGTTTATATTCGGGTGGTATAATAGGTGCCATAGAGGCGCTCCTTGTACATAAAGGTGATTACCGTCATGAAGACAGGTTAAGACCATTCCTGCTGTACTGTTAAAAAGGGAAAAGCCCACAGGAAGGGATTTTTAGTCTACCCTAAAATGCAATTTCTCGCAAAGGGTCAGCGTGCTAAAAAGGATGCTCTAGCCTGTTGACATGCATAAGTCCCCTGGGCATATTGTTAGATGACAAGGAGCTTGCATATGGAGAATCGGTTTGAGATAAATCGGGACCTTGCCCGGATGCTTAAGGGCGGGGTTATTATGGATGTGGTCAATGCCGAACAGGCCCGGATTGCGGAGGCCGCAGGGGCGGTGGCGGTAATGGCCCTTGAACGGGTGCCGGCGGATATTCGGCGGCAGGGTGGGGTAGCCCGCATGAGCGACCCAAAACTCATAAAAGAAATAAAGGCCGCCGTCAGTATCCCCGTGATGGCAAAAGTCCGGATTGGTCATTTTATGGAAGCCCGTATCCTTGAGGCGATTGGCATCGATTATATTGATGAAAGCGAGGTTCTTACCCCCGCGGATGAATCCTATCATATTGATAAAAAGAGCTTCCGGATTCCCTTTGTGTGTGGGGCCCGGGATCTCGGAGAAGCCCTCAGGCGAATCGGCGAAGGGGCGGCCATGATCCGGACTAAAGGAGAGGCCGGTACGGGCAATGTGGTGGAAGCGGTGCGGCACCTACGAACCGTGAATGATCAAATTCGGCGCCTCGTCAATCTGCCCCGGGAAGAATTGATGACCGCCGCCAAGGAACTGCAGGCTCCCTATGACCTTGTGGTCTATGTGGCCGAACACGGAAAATTGCCGGTGGTGAATTTTGCGGCCGGTGGGGTGGCTACGCCCGCCGATGCGGCGTTGATGATGGCCCTGGGGGCCGATGGGGTCTTCGTGGGATCGGGCATCTTTAAGTCCTCGGACCCGGAAAAACGGGCCGCTGCTATCGTAAAGGCCGTTACCTACTGGCAGGACCCCCAAATCTTGGCGGAAGTCTCCGAAGGGCTCGGAGAAGCCATGAACAGTATCGATCTCAGGGAATTGGCTCCCCACGAACGCCTTGCGGAGCGGGGGTGGTAATGCCCCTGGTGGGAATATTGGCCCTTCAGGGAGGAGTGGCGGAACACGCGGAAATGCTTTCGTCTATCCCCGGCGTAAAGGTCCGTCTGGTACGGGTTGCGGCGGACCTGGAAGGGGTAGAGGCCCTTATTTTGCCGGGGGGAGAGAGCACGGCGGTGGGGCATATTCTTGCCACTGATCCCCGGGGCACGGCGTTACGGAACGCCGTGCTCGAGCGTATTGCCCAGGGGTTCCCGGTGTGGGGAACCTGCATGGGAGCTATTCTTCTGGCGGGGAGAATTCGCAACGACCATCGGCGACATCTGGCCGTGATGGATATCGAAGTTACCCGGAATGCCTATGGGAGCCAGCTAGAGAGCTTTCGAACCATGGAACCGGTTAAGGGCATCGAAGGCGGTCCCTTCCCCATGGTGTTTATTCGGGCCCCGGTGATTAGCCAGGTGGGCCCCGAGGTAGAGGTTCTTGCCACTTATCGGGGCCATGTGGTGGCCTGCCGCCAGGGGAAGCTCCTTGCCACGACCTTTCACCCCGAGCTTACCAGTGACAGCCGCATCCATCGGTATTTCTTAAGTTTTATCTCCTAGCTCTGACCTACGGTGCTGCCCCTTCAAAGGGAGGGACTCGTGTCCCTGGTTGTTCCGACCGCACCACTCGGCGGGCGCTAAAGGGCTACGCCTTCAAAGGGGGGCGAGCGAGAAAGGACTTCCCGAAGTACGGTGTGTTCAGGAAGGAGTAAGCCCGGATCCTTTTCGATGATGGCAAAGGCATCGTGCCGGGCCTTCTGGAGGGTTTCCACGTCCCGGATGGGATCGGCGATACCCAGGGTAAAGTACCCTGACTGTTCTTTTCCTGCCAGGTGTCCGGGACCGCGGATTTTTAAGTCCTCCTCGGCGATGATAAAGCCATCCTGATGATGGAGCATGGTGGTAAGACGATGCTTGCCATCTTCCGAAAGATTGTCCGAATATACCAGAAAACAGTAGGCCTGATCCGGGCCGCGGCCAACCCGACCGCGCAATTGGTGGAGCGCCGCCAGGCCAAACCGTTCCGCATGCTCGATCACCATACAGGTGGCGTTGGGCACATCTACCCCAACCTCTACAACGCTAGTAGCTACCAGGATATGAATTTCCCCTTTCCGAAAGGCCTCCATGATTCCCCGCTTTTTTTCTTCCTCCAGCCGGGAATGGATAAGGGCCACCCTATACTCGGGGTAAACCTCCCGGGCAAGGCGCTCTGCCATACCCTGGGCGTCTTTAAGGTTGGCGGTAACCTCCGAGGTTCCCTCATCAATAAGGGGATACACAAAGTAGGCCTGGTGTCCCTTTTCTAGTTCCCGTCGCACAAAGTCATATACCCGCTGTTCACTGGATTGTTTGGCCAAATGGGTCTTTATTGGTTTTCTGCCCCCGGGCATGTCCCGGATGGTGGAGACCTCTAAATCGCCAAACACCGTCAGGGCCAAGGTGCGGGGAATGGGGGTGGCGCTCATCATAAGGAGATCGGGATTGTTACCTTTGGCAAGAATCTGGGACCGCTGAAGTACCCCAAAACGATGTTGTTCATCGATGATAACAAGCCGTAGCCGGTGATAGGTCACATCCTGGGAGAAGAGGGCGTGGGTGCCTACCACAAGATCGATGTCCCCTGCGGCGAGGGCCTTAAGGAGATGCGATCGACCCTGGGCCTTGATGTTTCCCGTGAGAAAGGCCACGTGCATTCCCAGGGGCTCCAGGAGGCGGGCCGCATTTTCCGCATGCTGGCGGGCCAGGAGTTCCGTGGGGGCCATGAGGGCGGTCTGCCCCCCTAGTTCCCGGGCCGCCAGGGCCGCAAAAAAAGAAACCAGGGTTTTACCGCACCCCACGTCTCCCTGGATAAGACGGGCCATAGGAATGGGCCCTATCATATCTTTGTTGATATCATTGATGGCCTGCCGCTGTCCTGGGGTAAGGGGAAAGGGAAGCCGTCGGAGGAGGGTTTCCTGCAGGGGGAAGAGGCCCCTTGCAGTGAGCACAGAAGCCCCCTCTCTATTTTTTATCCCTTGGGATTCCCCATGAACTCGACGATTTTGGGCCCTTCGTCCGATGAGTAATTCCAGGTAAAAGAGTTCCTGATAGATAAGGGTTTGCCGGGCCTGCTCAAGCTCTTCCTGGTTCAGAGGAAAATGGACCGCCCGGAGGGCTTCGGCCGTAGGGAGCAGGTTGTATTTTTTCACTAAAAAAGCAGGGAGTTCCTCCTCGATGTGGGGGCCATAACGGTCCAATGCTCGCTGCATGATCGTCCGCAGTTGGTTCTGGGAAAGCCCCTCCGTTAGACCGTAAATAGGCAAAATCTTACCAAAAAGGCGGGGAGGCTGATGGGTATCATGGACCGCTTCGAATTCAAAATTGGATGATTGCAGTTCCCCGTATCGATATTGAAATTGACCCCATAGCCAGTAGCTTTTCCCCACCAAAAGTTGCCGTTCAAGAAAGGGGCGGTTAAAACACACGAGAACCGCCTGGGCTGTTTCATCTTCTACATAAATTTTGAGAATCCGCTGGTCTTTCCCTTTTGCGAACATGCCGGGGCGAGTTTGAATCCAGTCGTGGGCCACCACCCGTACCTGGGTGCATACCACAGGTTCTTTTTGATAGTCCTTAAGGGGAATACGACGGCTCCGGTCTTCCCAGTCCCGGGGATAGTACGTAAGGAGGGAGCCCACCGAGGTAATTCCCAGCTTTGCAAGACGGGCTGCCAGGTGGGGGCCAATTCCCGGGAGTGATTCAAGATGGGCCCGCAACTCTCGCACAAACATCTGGTGCTTTTCCCCTACCTTTAAAGAGAGCTAAAAAGGAAGACGCACCAGGATCTGGGAAATAAAGCGCACCAGGATACTGAGAACGAGGTACACCGAAACTAACACCAGAAAAAGGCTGATAAGGCCTGTCTGGTAACTCACGATACGATTCCGGTACAGGATACGGCTTACCCGGTATAAGAGGGGCTTTAAGAAGGCATCGATGATCCGCCACACGGGGGCTACCGAATTAACGCCTGCCAGGTAGCCTATGAAACGAATCACCGTAATCACCGCATAGAAGGTTATAATAAAGGCAACCGCCGACCAGAGGCTTCCTAAAATCAAAGAAAGAATGATGCCGATGGTAATGCGGCCGTAGATTGCCAGGGTAGTAAAGATGTTATTGAGGACCGCGAGGACTCCTAAGGCCAGGATGGGCGAAAAATCGATGGCCCCCCGCTGAAGGGCTGGAAAGCGACGGAACCAATCGAGGTAGGGGTCGGTAATAGAGGAAAGGAATCGACTGGCCGAATTGGATGGGAATCCTTCAAACCAGCTCAAAAGAATACGGATAAAGATGAGTAGCATATACAGAGAGGTAAGGGTGCTTAATAATTTCATTACTATCGAAAGTATCATCGAAAAACTCCTTAGCCTATTGTACAAAATGCTCGGTTGTGTTGTATAGTGTCGTATAAAAACGTAGTTAGCAAGCATGGAAGAATCTATAGTAGAAGCAAGGAAAACCGAAGGAAATCCTCAATATTGGCTTGCCCCGTCGGAGCAATCGATCGGTGGTCCTGCGTCTTTGTATATTCTTCAAAAAGAGGTGAGGTGGCGTATGTTACGGGTCCTCCATGTGGATCGAAGCCTGGTCTTTCGAAAATACCTTAAAGAAATTATTCTCCGCTGTGGCCATACCGTGGAAAGCGTGGCACAAAGAAAGAGGCCCTCCAGCGTCTTGCCCAGGGAGATGTGGATATGCTCCTCTGTGGAATGGAATTTGACGATGGGGATGCGGATAGTCTTATCATGGAGATGTCCCATGTTTCTTCCCGGGAGGTGCCTGTCCTTATTGTGACCAGCACCGATTCCCTTACCTTGCGGGAACATTTCTTTTCCCTGGGAGTGGCGGATTACATCCTTAAAGATGAGGTGGATGAGGCTCGCCTCAGGCGATTTTTTGATGCCCAGGCCGCGGAGGATGAGCTTTCGCGATATATGCGTAATTTACGGGTTGCGGTCCTTGATGATTCAAAGGTGATTATCCGACTTCTACACAGTATTTTTTCGATGTATGGGTTTACAAATGTAGAAAGTTTCCAGGACCCTCAGGAATTGCTTAACCGAACTGAGGGCTACGATATCTATCTCATCGATATGGTGTTGCCCGGAACGAGTGGCGATCAGGTGGTCAATGTGTTGCGGGAACGCTTTCCCGAGGCGGTCATCATTTGCATGTCCCAGTTCGCCGGAGAAAAATCCCTTACCTCGGTGCTTCTTGCGGGGGCTGACGATTACATTCATAAGCCCTTTGATGGGGCCAGTCTCATCTCCCGGCTTAAGATCAATGTGCGGGCCTACAAATACCGAAAGCAACTAGAACGGATGGTCCTCATCGATCCGTTAACGGAACTGTACAATCGGCGCTATCTCTTTGAACAGCTTGAACAGGAAGAAGCAAAGGCCCGCAGATACGGGCGAGCCTTTTCGGTCATTATGGTAGATATTGATAATTTCAAGGAAATTAACGATACCAAGGGACACCTCACGGGAGACCGGATTCTGCAGACCCTGGGGAGTATCCTTCAGCGCTCGGTCCGGGCTGCCGATGTGGTAGGTCGCTATGGAGGGGAGGAATTCCTTTTAGTTCTTCCAGAAACTGAAGAGGAGCCGGCCCGGCTCGTGGCAGAAAAGATCCGCAAAAGTGTGGCCAATTCCCTCTGGCCCGATGGGGTATCGGGGGTTACCGTTTCTCTGGGGGTTGCAGGGTATCAGCAGGAAGAACCTTACGAGGACCTGCTTCGTCGGGCCGATGCCCGGCTTTACCAGGCAAAACGGGAAGGCAAGAACCGGGTGGTATAGGGGATAAAGGTAAGCACGGCGACTCTTTACGGTGGTATAGGGGACTCCGGCCCAGAACCTGCGATTTATTCCCGCCATACCTCGGTGATCCCCTCAAACTGCTTTAAGTTTTCGAGTACCCAGGGTTCGGCAGGAAGGCTAATCTGGCTTGCCGCTTTTATTACCGCCTCTCCCTGGAGCAGGGGGATGTGCACATAGAGGGCGCAGTTCCCTGAAAGCCCTAAAAGTTCATCCCGGAGGGGATAGAGCTTTTCTTCTGAGCTTAGAACGTCCCGGCGTAGTCGGATATGGACCTCCCGGTAGGACCGTTCTACCAGGTTGTGGATGTCGAGCAACTGGTCCACCAGGAAACTCGGTCGGTCCCGTTTGGTGTCCACCTTCCCCTGGAAAGCCACAATGTCCTCTACTTTGAGTCGGTCCCGACAGCGCTCCCATACTTCCGGGAAAAAGGTAAGATCCATTTCTCCCCGATAATCCGCCAGGGTCCCAAAGCCCATCCATTTGCCGTTTTTGGTCTGGATGGGTCGCAGGGCCTTAATCATGCCAAGGATGGTGTATTCCTTCCCCGGCGTTGACTGTTCTGGATGAGAGAGATCAAGGGTTACCGACCGTTCCCAGGCCTGCCGATAGGGATCCAGGGGGTGCCCTGAAAAATAGAAACCAATGAGTTCCATTTCTATCTTAAGCTGCTCCGCATAATCCCAATCGGGGGCTTTCTGGAACTCAAAATCGGGGTATTCCTTTTCGCCCGTATCTTCAAAAAGGCTCGACTGGCCGAATCGTTTATCTTCTTTTTTGTTTTGGGCGTACTCTACGGCCCGCTCCAAATTGGCAAGAAGGGTCGGCCTCGTCTCTCCAAGGGTATCAAAGGCCCCCGTTTTAATGAGAAGCTCAATGGTTTTTTTGGTGACCGTCCGGAGATCCACCCGATCGAGAAAATCCATAAAGTCCCGGTAGGGTCCCTTTTCTCGTTGCCTGAGAATTTCATCCGCCGCGGCATCGCCGAGCCCCTTGATCCCCAGAAGCCCATAGACGATGACCCCATCCACCACCGTAAAGTATTTTCCCGACCGGTTAATGTCCGGCGGTTCTATGGTAAGCCCCATCTTTCGGGCTTCGTCGATATATTCCTTTAGTTTGTCGGGATTGGATATTTCATTGGTCAGGTTGGCCGCCATGAATTCGGCGGGGAAATTGGCCTTAAGGTAGGCCGTCCGATAGGCCAGCACCGAGTAGGCCGCCGCATGGCTCTTGTTAAAACCATAGCCTGCAAAGGGAATAAGGATCTCGAAAATCCGGTCCGCATCTTCCTCTTTAAAGCCCTTTTTTACCGCCCCCTCGATAAAACGACTTTTTTCCTTGACCATAACCTCGGGTTTTTTCTTTCCCATGGCGCGGCGGAGCAGATCGGCCTGACCAAGGCTGTACCCGGCGATCGTCTGGGCCACCTGCATGACCTGTTCCTGGTACACAATGACCCCGTAGGTTTCTTTGAGAATAGGTTCAAGGCAGGGGTCAGGGTACACAATGGGCTGGCGTCCCCATTTGGAATCAATGAATTGGGGGATGTAGGCCATGGGTCCTGGCCGGTACAGGGCATTTAAGGCGATAAGATCTTCTATCTTATTGGGTTTTGCCTGCTTCAGGATGTTTTGCATCCCCTGGGATTCAAACTGGAATACGCTGGCGCTTTTCCCTTCCCCCAGAAGGGCAAAGGTGGCCTCGTCCTCTTCGCTGATTTTTTCGATAGAAAACTGGGCGTATTCTCCACCCCGCTGGTGAATGAGCTCCTCGGTGTTTTTAATAAGGGTCAGGGTCTTAAGACCCAGGAAGTCCATTTTGACAAGGCCACATTCTTCAATTTGATCCATCGTAAACTGGGTGGCCACGGTGCCGGTCTTGGCATCCCGATAGAGGGGCACGTAGTCGGTCAGTTCGGTTTTCCCGATTACGATCCCCGCCGCATGGAGGCTGGAGTGGCGGTTTTTGTTTTCTAGCTTCCTGGCAATGGCGAACAATTCCTGGTAACGGGGATCCTCCGCAAGCTGGGCCAGGCGGGGTTCGGCCTCAAAGGCCTTTTTGAGGGTCATCTTGGGGTCTTCCGGGATGAGCTTGGCGATCATGTTGGCCTCTGCCAGGGGAATATCCAGGGCCCGGGCCACATCTTTTATAACCGCCTTAGCCTTAAGGGTCCCAAAGGTGATGATCTGGCCCACCCGGTTCCGGCCATATTTCTGAGTCACATAGTCGATGACCTCTCCCCGCCGTTCGAAGCAGAAGTCCACATCGAAGTCGGGCATGGATACCCGTTCGGGGTTCAGGAACCGCTCGAAAAGGAGGTTGTACTTTAAGGGATCGATGTCGGTGATCTTCATCGCATAGGCCACGATGGAACCGGCGCCGGAACCCCGGCCGGGACCAACGGGGATATCGTGGTTCTTTGCCCAGGTGATAAAATCCGCCACGATGAGAAAATAGCCCACAAAGCCCATTTTGATGATGATGTCAAGTTCGTAGTCGGCCCGGTCTTTTATGGTCGGGGTAACGGTCCCATAGCGTTCCTCAAGTCCCTTGTAGGTAAGGTGGCGGATGTATACAGCCTCTTCGGTAAAGGGCTCTGGAAGCTCAAAATCGGGGAGCATGGGGCCCGGAAGGGGAATCTTTGTGTCGCATCGCTCCGCAATACGGACCGTATTCAGCAGTGCCTCCGGGTAGTCAGGGAAAAGGGCCGCCATCTCTTCGGGGCTTTTCATGTAGAACTGGTTGGTTTCAAATCGCATCCGGGAAATTTCACTGCGTTTCTTGTTGGTGGAAATACAGAGGAGGATATCCTGGGCCACCGCATCTTCCGGATCCAGGTAATGAATGTCGTTGGTGGCCACGAGGGGAATGCCGGTCCGTTTACTCAGGGCGACCAGGAGGGCATTGGCCTTTTTTTGTTCCGGAATGCCGTGATCCTGGAGTTCCAGGTAAAAATTATTATCTCCCAGAATATCCCGCAGCCGCCGGGCCCGCCGTTCCGCCTCTTCTAGTTTGCCTTCCAGCAAAAGACTGGGGATTTCGCCCCCGAGGCATGCCGAAAGGCCGATAAGATCTTTCCCATATTGAATAAGAAGTTCCTCGTCGATGCGGGGTTTATAGTAAAAGCCCTCGGTGTAAGAAAGGGAGGAAAGCTTCATCAGATTCCGGTAACCCTCTTCACTTGTGGCCAGGAGTACCAGGTGATAGTACTTGTTGCCCTGTTCGCTTCCCTTCTTTTCGTGGCGGGACGTGGGGGCCATGTAAAATTCACTACCAATGATAGGATGGATTTCCTGTTCGAGGCATTTTTTGTAGAACTTGAGCACCCCAAACATGTTACCGTGATCGGTAATGGCCAGGTGTTTCATCCCCAGGGCCTTAGCCTTATGGATAAGGCTTTCGATGGAAGCTGCCCCATCAAGGAGAGAATAGTCCGAGTGGACATGCAAATGGGCAAACTCGAGCATAGGTATCCCTATTCTAGTAGGGAATAGAGAGAAGGGCAATAAGGATTTCATTGCTTTTTTATCAGCCTTTGATACGAAATCAACAATTGTTTTGGAATTATAGGTACCGTCCAGAACGAAGGAGGGTGCCTATGGATATGAAGTGAAACGATGTTTCAGAAAAGTCGGAATAGTCAAAAAAATGGACAGAAAATTCTAGCCATCTCACCCTAGGATGGTGATATGGAATGAAGGCCGGTGAAAAAGGTCTTTTCCGGAGAAACTAATTTGAAAGGAGTTTGAGTATGATGAAACGAATTGTGCACGTAAGTGCCCTATTGCTGCTTGTAGGAACCGTGGTATTTGCGGCGGATCCCAAATTCAATCTGAACGCCCGGGTAAGTTCTAACCTGTTTACCTACGACATTACCAATGGGAACATGACCAAGAAATTAGGTATTGGTGATGTTTCCAGTACCGATACGGTGGCCATCTCCTACAGCGACAAGAATGCCGGGGCCTACCTGGCTCTTAAGGTAAGTGATCTTATTAGTTCAAGCGGTGGGACCACGGTAACCGATGACTACTATGGCTGGATGAAGTTTGGGGATCTCAAGCTTACCGCCGGTGAATGGGATCATCGCTATGCTTCCCGGGTAACTACCGATGCGAGCAGCTTTGGGGGGCTGTGGGATCTTAAATATGGGGTGCTTACCTACAGTGCAACCTCAGAGGGACGCATTAGTATCGCCGCTAATAGGGAATCGGACAACATAACTCCCTGGGAAATCGAAGCGGCCGCGGACTATGTATTCCAGGACCTGACGGTAAGTCTTTCCACCGGTAACGTGAGTGCCTCAAATGCATATCAGAATTACAATGTGTCTGAATTCTTTGGTGCCCGGGCAGCTTACAAAGTAAAGGATGTGGTGGATGCCAATGTGTCCTTTGTGATGAACAGTAAGAATAAGATGCAGATTGGTGCCTTTGGGAACCTTCTTATGGTGAAGGGGCTTACCCTTGTGGCTGGCTACTCGGGATACCAGGACCTGGACAATTCTGCTAATAGCCTGAATGCAGGGGAACTCCGGGCCCGCTATGCCATCGATGCGCTTGCTATCACCACCCACAACAATGTTACCGTAGGAGATAAGCGGCTTATTATCTATGATATGGTGAGCCTCTCTTATAAGATTAATGACCTTATTACCCCCTCTCTTCTGATAGCAAATACGAATTTCTCTGGGGATAATACTGCCGCCGCCCAGAGGGGAAATGTCCTGGTTGTAAAGCCCGGTGTTACCCTCACGGCTCAGAAGGGTGCTACCATCGATGCGGCTCTGCGCTTTACCATCACCAATCCTGAAACGGGTTCTTCCTCCACTATTATGGATATGCCCGTGGTGTTCCGGGTGAAATTCTAATTAATTAAGTTACGGCGGAGGTTGTACGCTGGTACGCCCTCCGCAGTGTTTGTATAACCCAGCCCCCTTGTCAGGAGATAAGGGGGACCGGTTATACCAGCATTGCTGGTAAGAGCCTTCTTCTTGGCCTCTAAGCTCGCCGTTGGCGGGTTTAGAGGCCACTTTTTTGACTTTCTCTTGGGGGCCCCCTATGTATGGCAAGCGAAAAGGCTCTCCCGGCACTCCTAGGGGATCCTACTTCTCCTGGGGGATGTATTCAAACCAGTCAAAATCGGCGGGGGTAGTACTACAGGAACCACCGTTGTAGGCAAAGATTCCTACCATGGTACCGGTAAAGCGTTTGCTATGGGGCCCCTGGTAGCCTTCGTCTGAAAGATGGTAACAATCGGAAATCGTTACAAGTTCTTCCCAGTGAACGCCGTCATATGAATACAGAAAACGCCGTTCCAGAGCTCTGGTAAGTATTGTTAGATATAGTTGAGAGGAAGGAACGGTTTGATTGGTGTTTCCCTGGGGGATTGTGAGTGATTCTTGCCCGGGGGCCCTTTCTTGGCTTTCTGGGATAAGACATTCTGCCCTTTCTGCCACAGGGATGTACCCAACTCCTCGTTGATCCTCGACAAAAAGATACCAGGTGTTTCCCTTTCGTCTTCTCCCGAATTTGATGTGGGTTTTTGTGTCATAGTAGAGGGTGAGTCCCGCTTCTTCGCCGTGACTCTGGGGATTAAATTCCATGAGACAGATGGCCTCCGATACAAGGCTTGTTTCCCGTTGTAGGAGCGGATGCGCTGTAAGTTCATTGAGGTTGGCGCTACGGCAATAGAGTCGGAGATGGCCCGGTCGTTCGGTAAGGGAATAGGCGGAAAGGTCGGGATTTCGGGGGGTATACCACCGAATATCGAGATGGGCTGCTTCAAAATCATCCCTATTCTTTTCAGGAAAAGGGCTCCAGGGAAGATTTGGGGCCCTATTCACAAGACTTGGCCCTTTCTTCTCATTGATGATAGGCCAACCATCGTCGGTCCACTGGACAGGGTCCAGGGCGGTCTCTCTTCCCAGAATACAGAAGCGGTCCGCTTCAAGATTTACGGGATAGGCAGAAACCGGTCTTCCACAGAGGTACAATACCCACCAGGATCCATCGGGGGCCTCTACAAATTTCCCGTGACCACAGCGTTGCAAAGGAGACTCTGGATCGTTTTGTTTCAGGATGGGATTATGGGGGTTGTTTTCATAGGGACCATACAGAGAGCGGGATCGACCGGACCCTATTTGGTGACCATAACCGGTACCACCTTCGGCAGTGAGGAGATAGTACCATCCATCTTTTTTCAGCAGGTGAGGCCCTTCGGGAATCCGTCCTCCTGAGCCCTCCCAGATGGTTTTAATTTCTCCTGCTACGGCAGAACAATCGTCAGTAAGGGGAATGAGTCGTACCCCCGGATTAAGAAGCATGTAATGTTTCCCATCTTCATCTACAAAATGAGAAGGATCAATGCCATCCACATCAATAAAACGAGGATAGGAATAGGGCCCCTCTGGCTTTGGAGAAGTTACTATCATTTGACGCCGTACCAGGGGGGCAGGACTCCCATCCTGTTGGATTTCATTGAGCCGGAGGGTTACAAAAATATAAAAAAGACCGTTGTGGTAGGAAATATCGGGGGCCCAGAAACCCCGGCCATCCATGAGTCCCCGGATGTCAAGCCAGTCACTGCGGGTCCAGACGTGACCAAGGGGCCGCCAGTGCACTAAATCCCGGGAATGGGAGATTACAATGCCCGGGTAATAGTGAAAGGTGGAATTCACCATGTAAAAATCAGTTCCTACCCGAATCACCGAAGGATCGGGATGAAAGCCTGGATACACAGGATTGGTATAGGTATGCATCGTGTCCATGAGACACTATATCATATCAGCAAATAAAGGGAGGATAGATTATTCCGTTAAAAAATAGCACAATGCCGGCATAGTTAAAAAAGAAGCCTGGATACTGCATCCTCCCTTAAAAAATCCTCTGATATACTGGACCTCAAAATCTTATGAACGGTGTACCCCTTGATACTGTCTGGAACCCCTGTGCCTCGGAGCGGGAGTATCGGAATCCTATCCTCTATGCGGACTATTCAGATCCTGATGTGATTCGGGTAGGGGATCGTTTCTACGGAACCGCAAGTAGCTTTGTTCATACTCCGGGACTCCCAATCCTTGAGTCAGAAGATCTGGTTCACTGGCGTCTTATTTCGTATGCGATTCCTCGTTTACCGGTGTGTTATGATGGGCCGGTTCGTCATGGGGATGGCGTATGGGCCCCGAGTATCCGATATCACGATGGGTGGTTCTGGATCTTTTTTAGCATGCCCGATGAGGGGATTTTTATGACCCGGGCGCAGGACCCCCGAGGACCCTGGACACCGATTCGCTGTGTACAGGCGGTAAAAGGCTGGATTGATCCCTGTCCTTTATGGGATGAGGATGGATCGGCATATCTTGTTCATGCCTTTGCTAAAAGTCGCTGTGGTATTAAAAGTAAGCTCCAGCTTTTTAAGCTATGCTCCGATGGTTCTGCATTGGTCGGGGATGGCCGGATCATTTTTGATGGTACCGAAACCCAGCCTACGATAGAAGGGCCTAAATTGTATAAGCGAAATGGTTGGTACTATATTTTTGCCCCCGCCGGCGGGGTAAAGCAGGGTTGGCAGACCGTACTTCGGTCCCGTTCTATCTGGGGCCCCTACGAAGAACGGATTGTACTTCATCAAGGGAATACGGCCATAAATGGTCCTCATCAGGGGGCCTATGTAGAATTAGAAGATGGCTCTGGCTGGTTCATCCATTTCCAGGATCGGGAGGCGTATGGGCGAATCTGGCATTTGCAACCTGTTTCATGGCACGATGATTGGCCCTGTATAGGTATCGATCAAAATAATGATGATATTGGAGAGCCGGTATCGGTGTATCCTATGCCCTCATGTCAGAAGAAAATATTCGGGATACCCGTTGCCGAAGAAGCACTGAGGGAAATCGGACAAAAAAAATTAGATCCTCCGACGACCTCTTCTTTAGAAGAGAAGGGTAACTACTCCTACAGACTAAAAGGTCTCAGCGATGAATTTGATGGACCCGAGCTTACTCTCCAATGGCAATGGGAAGGGAATACTATGTTCCCTCCCTGTTCTCTTAAAGAACGAGAAAGTACCCTTCGCCTTTTTGCGTATCCCTGTCCTGGAGAAGAGTTCTGGTTATATCGATACCCGAATATCCTAAGCCAGAAATTCCCGGCGCCTCAGTTTACGGTAGATGCGGTTCTTACAGGGATGGCTGGAGATGAGGTTCTTTCAGGACTCATGGTATGCGGAGAGACATATTATTACCTGGGAGCTCTCCGGGAAGAACAATGTATTCGGTTGGTTACCGGTTGGGGAAGCAAAGAACAAAAGGATGTGCTATATAAGGGGCTGATGTTTGAGTCGGAGGTTTTTCCGCTTGTTTTTCGCCTGACCATAAGAGAAGGGGGGCAAGGAGCCTGGGCTTGGAGTTGTGATGGATGTACCTTTGAAGCTATTGGCGAACCTTTTCAAACAGTACCGGGGCGATGGGTAGGGAGTCGTTTTGGTATTTTTTCGGTGTCTATGGGATTGCTTCCCGACCCTGGATGGTCCGATTTTGAACGAATAGAGGTTATAGGACCACTGGAAAATTTGAGGTAAACTAAAAGTAGGAAGTAAATCCCAGGAGCGAATAAAAGATCTTAAGGGTTTTGTAGAAAGGTATAAATAAAAAAAGAACGGTTTAATCCTAAGACTGGTCGTTTCATTCCTGATAAAGACTGATAAAATGCAGTAGTGTCCCTAATAATTTTCTCAAAGGAGTTTGGTATGATCCATAAAAGATTCTTGGCCATAACCATTGCGGTGGCCTTGGTAGCTAGTATTTTTTCTAGTTGTTCCCAGGGTGAAACGGCGGCAAAAGCAAAAAAAGTAGAAAAACCCACCTCCATTTCTCTTATGGTGGATGGGACCTTTTTGCCAAAGGAGAATGGGCAGGATATTCTGGTAGAAGGCTATAAGGCTCTAACCGGAATCGAGCTGGTAGTAAACCAACCGGCCCACAATGAGTATTACCAAAAACTTAACCTGGCCTTTTCCACCGGTGATGTGCCGGATGTGGTACTCCTGGGGAGTTATGCCTATGCTTCTTATGGGGCAAATGGGTCTTTGTATGACCTCACGGAACTATATGAAAAATCCTCTCTAAAGGATCGGGTAAAGGATCCGGCGATTATCGAAGCATTAAAGATAAATGGACGGCTGTATGGTATTCCTTATGAACGGGGTAATGGAACGGTAACCTATGTTCGGGGAGATTGGCTTGAGAAACTTGGTCTTCAACCTCCTACAAATTATGATGAATTTATCAATATGCTTCGGCTTTTTAAAAACAAGAATCCCGATGGTCTTAAACCCGATAAAGTCATTCCCCTTACCGCAGCAGGTCTGGTGAATTCTGAATATCCTCTGGATATTTATCTACGAGAATTCTATCAGGATGCAAGTCCCGATTTTATCAAAAAAGATGGTAAGTGGATTGACGGCATGAGTGATCCCGCGATGGTAGCTGCTCTTAAACGAATGCGGGATGCCTATGCGGAAGGGCTTATTGATAAAGAGATTATTACCAACAAGACATCTACCTGTCGGGATAAATTCTACTCCGGTGTTGTTGGGGTCTTCAATTATTGGGCAGGTACCTGGAACCGAAATCTGGCCTTGAATATCGAAAAAAATAATCCCCAGGCTAAGGTAACCCCGATTCCGGCCATTAAAGAAACTAAATATATTGAACGCCCTGCAACGGTGATTGCAATTACTAAGAATTGTAAGAATCCCGAAGCAGTTTTTAAATATTTCTTTGAATTTTTATTGGACGGAGATAAGGGCCAAACCTTTGCTACCTTTGGTGTGGAAGGAAAAACTTATGAGATAAAAGATGGAATGATCCAGTTCCTTCCTTCGGTTCAGGATCCGGCAAAGCCCTTTGTAAAAGCCTGGTTCTCTCCTGAACTCCCTGTGTTTGATTGGAATCCTGCCTGGAAGCCTACTGATGAGAGAATTACTAATTCCTTAGCTATTTTCCAGAAAGATGCGGTTTCGTATAAGGTATTTCCTTCTTCGGATACTATTAGTCAGCTTTTGCCAGAACTTAATACCATTAAAGCTAACTATGTGACGAAAATTGTGTACGGAACTCTCAGCATCGAGGAAGGACTTGCCCAATATCAGAAGGATGCTCAAAAATACGTCGAGGCTATTCTCGCGGAACTTGCAAAGGTCGCTCCTTAATAACAGTTATTTGTTAGCTACTCTGTTGAAGGGTAGCCAACTTTGCCATGATGAGAGCCCTGTTTTTATAGGGCTCTCATGGTATTAAAAAGGATATGTTCCCTATGAAGAAACGAACTCTTACTCTTTCCTGGGTCATGAAAAAAATGTATCACGACCGGATGTATTATCTCATGTTTTTGCCGGTCTTTGTTTTTGCCCTTTTATTTTGTTATCTTCCCATGGTGGGGGTGCTGCTTGCTTTTTTTGATTTTACTCCTTTTAAATTTAAGTTCGTAGGCCTGGCTAATTTTATGGACCTCTTTTTTGGAATCCGATCAGTGAATTTCTGGAGGTCCGTTTATAATACTCTTTTCTTAAGCCTTTCTAATCTTGCTCTTGGTACGATCCTCGCTGTTTCTATTGCCCTTCTTCTAAATGAAATTGAACAGAAGAAATTCAAGGCCTTTGTACAAAGTGTTTTGTATCTTCCTCATTTTCTTTCATGGGTGGTTGTAGCATCGATTTTTACAATTATACTTTCTCCCCAGGGAGGATTGATAAATAATATCTTTGCCTTTTTAGGAAAGGAACGAATTTATTTTCTCGCGGAAGAAAAATGGTGGACCCCTATTTATTTGTTTGTCTCACGTTGGAAAGAAACTGGCTGGGGAACCATTATTTATCTTGCCGCTCTTTCAGGGATAAACCCTGAGTTGTATGAAGCGGCGGAAATCGATGGGGCGGGAAAGTGGAAACAAGCCCTTTATATTACGCTTCCCTCTCTTCTTCCGACCATTATTATTGTATTTGTTCTTAATCTTGGTAAGGTACTGAATATTTTTGAATCTGTTTTTGTCCTTATGAATCCCAATGTGCTTAAAGTATCGGATGTAGTATCGGTGTTTGCCTATCGAACGGGAATTCAGCAGGCGAATTACGGTATGGGAACTGCTATAGGTCTTTTTAAATCCCTTATTGGAATGAGCTTAGTTCTTATTACTAATAAAATAAATGAAAGAATTCGGGGTTCTTCTATTTTTTAAAGGGGTATGATATGACGCATGGTTTCTTAAAGAACAAACATTATCTAGCTCGAGATATGTTTCGAATTTGCAATGGCCTTTTTATGTGTCTCTTGCTTATTCTCATGCTTATTCCGCTTTTAAAGGTTTTTGCTGATTCTCTTGATCGTTCTGCTGTGTATGGCCTTACGCTCTGGCCTCGAAATCCTTCATTGGAAGCTTATCGGGTGATTGTCTCAAATAAGAATCTGTACCGGCCCCTTCTTGTTTCGATTTTTACTACCGTTACGGGGACATTGCTTGGTCTTCTTATTACGACCCTTGCTGCATACGTTCTTATTCAAAAAGATTTGATTGGCCGTGGCTTTTTTTCAAAATTCATTTTTATCACTATGATTTTTAACGGAGGATTGGTTCCTACTTTTTTAGTTCTTAAAAATCTAGGGATGACCAATACTCTGTGGGCTGTGTTGCTACCAGCCAGTGTAAATGCGTTTAATATCTTTTTAATGAAGAATTTCTTCGATCAAATCCCTACAAGCCTTTTTGAATCCGCTGAGATTGATGGTGCTTCTCCTCCTCAGGTGTTTTTTATGATTGTCTTGCCTCTTTCGGCAGCAGCCCTTGCATCGATAGGATTGTTTTTTGCCGTTCAGTACTGGAATGAATTTTTCGCCTATGTGATGTATGTCTCTAAACCGGAGCTGTATAATTTCCAGGTTAAATTGCGGGAGCTCATCCTAAACGAACAAAATCTGAACGATCCTACCATAATTGGGTACGGGAATATGGTAAAAAATGCATCAGTGGTGGTCACGGTTATTCCTTTCTTGTTTATTTATCCCTTTGCCCAACGATATTTTATTCAGGGTGTTACTGTAGGAGCGGTAAAAGAATAGAAGCCTGTGTATCAATTAAGTTGAAGGGAGGGATGAAAAAAAATCTCTCTGCTCTGCTACTCTGATGGGGCCCTCTTAAAAGGGCCCTTTTTTGTTTATTTTTTTGTAAATAGGACCTGTCGTAAATCATTATGTGCTGTTTAATAAAATTTACTTTCTTTTTATCAAAGCATTTTCTAAGTTATAAAGATCAATAATTTTTTCAAGGAGTTCGATATTGCGGATTAGGGGTAAGAAAATCATGTTCACTAGGAGTTACGGAATTCTCCAGAAGATAGCCTTTTAAAGGATTATTGGTCTGGGCGAGTTCTTCTCGTAGTAGAAAAGCAACCATTGCTGCTCCGTACCTATTCAGGTGAGTATTGTCTACACTGTCAGCCTTGTCGGTAATCCACGCGTGGAGATAAAGGGTCTTTTCACTTCCGAGGGCCTCGTATAGTTGTTGGGTTCTTCGACAGAGATCCAGTACGGTAACGCCGAGTTCTTTGCCCAATTGACGAATGCTTTCGGCATAGTCTCCTCCGGGATATCCCGGTTTATCTTCGGTGATATGAACGAAGGTTCCTTTATACAATCCAGCGGGATTTCTTCGGACAATAGGGGTGCAAAGAATGGGGGTAGCACCCCGATCTAGAGCAAGTTTTATATAGTATGAATATAAGTAGAATTTAAAAGATGATGGATCCTCTTTACTTCCCTGGGGATTAGTATAGCGGGCTTCTTCTGGTTTTTCATCGTTATGACCGAAACCAATGAGAAGAAAATCTCCCGCCTTTAGGTTTTGTATAAGATTTTGATAGTTTTGTTCTCTTATAAAACTCTTAGAACTTCTTCCAGAAAGGGCAAGGTTGACTATTTCGATATCCTTAAAATAGTGGAATAACTGGGTTCCATAGCCATACCGGGGATAGTAATATGGATCTTTAAAAGAACTAACAGTGGAATCCCCCACAAGATACAGTATTGGTTTGGTGGTAGTGCGGGGCCGATCTTTTTGTTCTACCTGTTCAACCTGTTCTCGATTAAATATCGCCGTATCTGTTTCTGATGTTTTTTGTGAGAATACATGTTCTAGGGTCATAAAAAGCATTCCTGTATACAGTAATGTCAGTATGTATGCTTTCATAATAAAATACTATACGTGCTTTTTTTATGATAGTTCTTACCAGAATTTAGATTATTCCGATTTTTTTTGAGTTCTTCTTTACTGTTTGCGTTTAATCTGGTGTGATGAATCCCTGGGCGAAGGAAAGACACTTTCCCTTTTTAAAGGTTTTTTCCCTGTCATTGTTGCAATAATTAGGATGTTTTCTGAGAAGACTGCGTTGGATTTCAATCCATTTAATATTTGTAATGGTGCTACCTCTTTGCTTCTATCGTTTTAGTCACAATAAAAAGTTGGAATAGTACAAAAAATGGTCGGCATAAAATAAACAAATAGGGCTACGATACTTTTCACCATTAGGCAAGGAGGTAATCCTTTATGAATCGCTTACGATGGATGATTGTGGTGCTCACAGGTTTGGCGTTTTTTTCTTGTGCTTCCCTACCGAATTCTTCTGTTGCAGGTGCGACTACAACGCAAACTGCACCTGTAGTAACGGAAGCGAAGGCCCAAGGGAATGTACCGGCAAGTAACCAGCCTGCAGGGGTACTGGTGTTCCCTGCGGATGCGAAGGAATTCAAAATTGAACTGGAATCGATGAAACTCACCGACATGCCTGTTATTGAGGATGCTAAGGCCTCTGGAGGTAAGGCTGTCCGGGTAGAAAAGGACAGTTCCCTGGCAACCATTCAGGTTCAATTCCCGGCGGGGGCCTATACGGCTCTGGTAAATGAAAAGGCGCCAAGTTCTTCCCAGGATGCTTTTTATGTGTTCCTTGATGAACGCCCGTACCGGGTATATCCCTCGGATCCTCCCATTGGGGATTGGGAATTAACCAAGCGGGTTCCGATTACCTTTACCGTATCAGAACCAAAAACTATTACCATTACGATTCAGCCCCATAGCCCCGCCAAAAAAGGCGAAACCGGTATGGCCCTGGATTATATCGTGTTTATGAAAGAGTAAGGAAATTAGGGGGTGTGTAAAGCCCCGTATCGTTATCTTAATTATTGAGGAATTTTTAACGTTGAGCTAATTTCCAAAGACTTACCTGTTAAAGGGGCACTTTCATGAGGGACACAATGAATAAAAGAGTGATTTTTAGTTTTTTGATGGGGAGCAGTATTTTCCTATCTACCACCTGCTGTAGTTATGGGGTAAATCCGGGTGAGAAAAGCACAGCGGGGACGGCTTCGTATGTGACTGGCCTTACTCAGGGGGAACAGGTAATTTCGGCATCTGATGCCTTTACCGGGTGGGCCTCCTACCAGGGAAACAGCGATTTGACAGGGGCCGCCGTGTCAACCCCATCAAAACCCGGAGGATATGGGGGGACTGTCTACACTGTAAACACTCGTTCGGCACTGCTCTCAGCCCTTTCTGCAGGGAACGCACGGATCATATACATTGATGGCATAATCGACATGACCGAGGGAATGCTCCCTTCTTCGGGTAAAGGGAGCACCCCTGGACTTGATGCCTTTATTGCAAAATATACCGCCGAGGCGGTCTCGGCCAATTCCCTGGGCAGTGAGTATGTGGTTACCAGTTACAGTGCCTGGAAAACCTTATATGCAAGTAAGGTTTCCTATACGGCGAACCCTTCGGGATCTATTGTGACGGTACAAAAATACCTGGCCAATAAATGGAAGAGCCAGATTCAGATACCTGTGAAAAGTAATACAACGATTATTGGCCTCTCCGCTAGTTCTGGAATTAAAGGAGGAACCCTTATCATCAGTGGAGTACAGAACGTGGTGGTGCGGAACCTCCTTATCCAGGATGCCTACGATCCCTTCCCCGCTATCGAAGCAAACGATGGGCTTAATGCCAACTATGATGCCATCAGCATCCAAAAATCCAAGTACGTCTGGATAGATCACTGTACACTGGAAGATACTCTTGCTATCAGCGATGAAGGTCTTGATTCGGTTACTACCAGTGATGGGGTAATGACAAAGTGGCAAACCTATGATGGACTCTGTGATATTACCAAAGCCAATGATTTTGTCACGGTTTCGTGGTGCCTCTTTAAAAATCATGATAAGACCATGCTGATTGGCAGTAGCGATTCCGATACGGGAGACCAGAATCATCAAACGATAACGCTCCATCACAACTATTTTTTAAATTGCCGTCAGCGGCTCCCTATGGTTCGATTTGCCACAATTCATATATACAACAATTACTATGGCATGGATGGAAGCGCAGGGCGCAGTAATAGTTATGCCGTTGGGGTACGAAAGGATTGTCAGATTGTGGCTGAAGAAAACTATTTTGCCTCCGGTATTGCCTATGCCTTTAAAGATTCCTATGGCGTTGTGTATAGTGCCGGTAATATTCTTGAATCCGGCGTGGGGAGCACTACAGCCATGAGTTCTTCCAAGCCCTGGGAACCTACCGCGTATTATAGTTATACCCTTCATCAAGCAGCGAATGTCCCTGCCTTGGTGTCTCAATATGCGGGGGCTGGTAAACTTTCGGTGCAAAAATAGGCTTTGTTGCGTGGGAGGCGAGGCCGTTTACTGGGGGCCTTTGCCCGCGGTAAAAAAAAATAGCCCCAGGTATCCCCATTGCCCCTGTCAAGTTCTAGAGACTCTCATAAAAAAGAAAAAAATGAGAGAAAAGGGACCCCTGTTGTGAGCAGGGGCCTTTTTTAATCTTTATAATAAAACGCTTTTTAGAAACCAGTAAGTTAAATTAGTCTAACTTTGTCTATTGACACTCTTTATGTGCCTGGCTATGATACTTCTGTCCTGTGCAAGGAAAGGTATCTTTCCTGACAGAGCCTTACTTCTTAGGAGGAACAGTATGAAAAAACATCTTGCGTTTTTTTGTGCTGCGGTTGTCCTGGCTGGTGCAGTCTTTGGACAAGCAACTATCAATGGGTATGTCCGGGCCATCGGAACCCTAACCGATGAGGGGAATTTTAACTACGTAGATCGACTCCGGCTTAATCTTAAGTAGACCGCCGATAATCTGGAATTTGCGAGCCGTTTCCAGCTTTCTAGTAAGGAACTGACGGTTAATACCAGCGATAAGATCACCGATATTGATGTGGTCTATGCTTACGGGAAGATTAATCTTTTTGGTGGCAAAGTGGTGGTGACCGGTGGAAAGCTCTACAACTACGATTACGATATTTCCTCTGGATATTCGGATTACGTGTTGGGGAATGTGTACAATGCCACGAGTGATTATACCGCTCAGAAGCAGGGGATGCTGTTGCAGGTACTTCCTGTAGAGGGCCTTAATATCGGTGTGGTGGCCCTGCCTGGTAACACCAAGGTAGGTACGGAGAACTTCGGCGTTTTTGGAAAATATTCTATCGATAAAGTGGGAAATATTGTTGTTCACTCTTATTTTGCGGACAAGGATAACCTTAAGGATTCCAATGTGAGCGCCAGCTTTACCCTTACCGCTGTGGAAGGTCTTTCTGCTTCTGCGGGATACAAGGGGCTTACCAAGCATGCGGTATACGGTGTTATTGATTATTCCAAAGACGCCTTTGGGATTCAGGTTGCTCCTGAATACAATGTGACCGATAAGAAATTCTACATCGAAGGGGCCGTAAAGTATACTATTGCTGATGTAACCCTCATGGGCCTCGTAGGATACGATAAGGATCACGTGTATCTTTCTGGGGATTACCTCGTTGGTGCAGAACTCCAGTACAAGGTGGGTAATGGTCTTGTAGCATTCAATCCCACCTATACTCAGGATGAGGGATTCTCTCTCCCCATCGTGGTAAAGGTAAGTTTCTAAAGGGAATCCTGATAGCATCCTGATTCAGGAGTTATCCTGAGATTTCCTGGGAGGGGCCTCGAAAGGGCCCCTTTTTTTCTATCCTGTATTATTCAATTTACTTGAATACTTAAAAACTTCTGTAAAGAGCCTGGAAATCCGGTCTTTTCATTTTTCTCTTTTCTGGTGTCCATGCCTGCCTGAAACATTTCACTTTTTTAATACTCCAAAATACAAAAAGAAAGCGGAAAAATAATACAAAAGGGTGTTACCCTCATTGTATGAAACGACGATATTACGGATTTAAGATTATTTCTTTGATAGGATTGATTATGCCTTTAGTTCTTTCGGCTCAGACCACTGAGTATCAAACCCAGGCTATTACCGGCGTGGATAAGCCCTTGCCGGTATTCTATGAAGCGCTGCGGGATCGGATGCCCTTTATCCTTGGCTGGAAAGAGGGTCTTGAATTTCCCAAATGGAAAGCGGTTGCCCTTGAGAAGGCTCGGGAAATCATGATCCCCTGGGAAGATAGTACCCCCTTTGATATGAAGATTATCGATACGGTAGATCGGGGGACCTATACGGCCCAGAAAGTGGTCTTTAATATCAGCCGGGATAGTCGAGTGCTGGCTTACCTTTTAGTACCCCGTGGTACCGGGCCTTTCCCGGCAGCCCTGATGTTACATGACCATGGCAGTAAGTTCGATATCGGAAAAGAAAAGCTCGTAGAACCCTGGGGAGATGAAGAAAAAAGAGCCTCAAGCCGCGCCTGGATAGATAAATACTATGGAGGGCGCTACGTAGGGGATGAACTTGCAAAACGGGGATTCGTAGTGCTCAGTTTCGATGCCCTGGGCTGGGGGGATCGTTCGGTAAAGGGCTGGAACACGGATGCTCAACAGGCTCTGGCCTCTAATTTAATGAATATGGGAATAAGTTATGCAGGCCTTATCGCCCTGGAGGATGTCCGGGCAGCTCGTTTTCTTGCTTCTCTTCCCGACGTAGATACGAGTCGGGTAGTGGCGGTTGGTTTTTCTATGGGGGCTTTTCGTTCCTGGCAGGTTGCGGCCCTTTCGCCGGATATTAAGGCTGCGGTAGTAGTGAATTGGATGGCGACGATGCAGGGGCTGATGGTGCCGGGGAATAACCAGCTTAAAGGTCAGTCGGCTTTTACCATGCTGCATCCTTTTATTGGTCGATACCTGGATTATCCTGATGTGGCAGGGCTCGCTGCTCCCAAGCCGATGCTCGTATACGCAGGAGAAACGGATACGCTGTTCCCCGTTCCTTCGGTGAAGCAGGCCTTTGAAAAATTGCAGGCTATCTGGAAAGCTGCTCGGGCCCCCGAAAAGCTGGAAACCCGCCTCTGGCCGACGGGACATATCTATGATCAAGAAAAGCAGGAAGCTTCATTCGTATGGTTAGATCGGCAATTGGGGTTGGGAAAGCAAAAATAGTAGGATGAAGAAATGTCGGGGTATGTAAAAACATCCTGGCCTGTGCCAGAGATCTATTTGTGGGAAAAGGGTTCTTCTCCTGTTCCCTTTTCCCATGACCGGCTTGAAGAAATCGTTGAGGAACGGTCGTCCGATCCGATGGTACGCCAGGATCGTTCTATCAGGAATGTTCGATATCCTTCTCTTTTCCCTATGATAGCTTCAAAACCTCTCCCCTTGGCCATACTCGTCATCCCTGGGGGTGGTTACGAACGGGTCGTAATTGATAAAGAGGGCTTTGAGATCGGTTCCTGGCTTAACAGTGTAGGAATTACTGCCTTTGTATTAAAGTATCGACTCCCCGAAGCTCCCCATGGACAGGATCACGGAATCCCGCTCCTGGATGCACAACGGGCTATGACCCTAATCCGGGAACAAGGGGCTTCCTGGGGCTGGCCCGGAGGGAAGCTTGCGGTGATGGGTTTTTCTGCAGGGGGACACCTCGCGGCAGAGCTTTGTACCCGCTGGGATGCCCAAGTTCCGGCAGGACTTGCACCATATATTGAGGGGGAGAACTGTCGCCCTGATTTAGGGCTGCTTATGTATCCCGTTGTCTCTATGCAGGCGGGTGTTACCCATCAAGGGTCCCGTTCCCGGTTGTTGGGGACCCAACCATCCCCTGAACTCGTGGAACTCCATTCAGCAGAATTACAGGTACGGCAGGACATGCCTCCTCTTTTTGTGGTACATGCCCTCGATGATGGGGCAGTGCCGGTAACGAATACCCTTCGCTTGTGTGAGGTCTGTAGTAAGAGAGGGATTCCTGTGGAGGCCCATATTTTCCCCGACGGGGGACACGGTTTTGGGCTTCGAGAAAAAAGCGGAACTATCGCCAGTTGGCCTGATCTTGCGGTCCACTGGCTTACCATACAGGGAGGTTTGGAATGAAACGAGGGATTATCAAAAATCATGTGGTAAAAGGGGTCTTTTTTTGTATGCTAGTCCTTATAGCGGCGCCTGCAGTTATGGCACAAGTAGGAAAGGCTACTTTGTATATTCCTGGTCAAAAGGCTCTGGATGTACGGAAAGATCTGGAAGCCCATGGGTTTGGCCATTTGGATACGATTGGCAGTCATTTTTCTTTTGTTTTTGATGATCAAAAAAAGGTGGGTGCCTTACGGATTAATACTACCGATGGACTTAACGATTTTTTTACTATCCCTTTGTCGGGAAACGAAAAACGGGTCACCGTGATTTTTAAAGCCCGGGGGGCTAAGGACGCGGATACGGGAACACCCTTTGGGGTTTTCTGGGTAGGCTGGCAACGAGGAGAGTATCAGGCCCTTTTGCGGCATAACCATAGCAATCAAATTAAGGGAAGTACCGGCCAAACAAGTCTTAAACCGGATGATATTGTTTCGGACTGGCATGAATTCCGTATGGTGTTTGAAGTGGAGTCGGACGAAAAGGCCATTACCGCCCGGGCCTACGTGGATGGTAAATTGCGGCACGAGACAAAGGCCTATGTAAAACAAAGTACCGAATGGGCTGGGGCGGGGCACTTTATTGCCTTTGGGGAGAACGATGGAAGTACCAATGGTTTTGCTCGGTACCTCTATGTCCTGGTGATTCCTGATGAGGATGTACAAAACCTTCCCCTGGAAGAATTGGGGAAACGATTCGGATATGATTTAACAAAGGTGCCCCTTCTTGTACAGGATCAGGATCCACCGAGTAAGCGGCCTACCGCAAAACCATCGGGAATTACCATGTTGGCTTCAGAGGTTCGAAAGGAATCAACGTGGGTAGATCCGGCGGCCATACAGAATAACGAGATAGATTTGTCCCGTCTTCCGTACAGCAAGAATAAGGCAGAATTCATAGATCCTCGCCCGGTTTTGCCGGATCTTAAGAAGATCGCAGGATCTCGTCCGGTTCTTACCGTAATGGCCGGTGGGGGAAGTGGTGCCTATGCCACGATTAAAGATGCGATTGATGCGGCTCAACCAGGTTCTGTGATCTATATAAAGAAGGGCCTATATCGGGAAAAGCTTAAAATAACAAAGCCCGATATTACCCTCTTAGGAGAAAGTCCAGTTTCTACCATTATTTATGGCTATGAAGCGGATACCGGTGGTATTGATGGGAATATCCTGGTGGATGTGAGCCTTAATGGAGAAAGTTTTAATGCGGTAAACCTTACTTTTTATAACAAAGGGGCTGAATGGAACAAAACCTGGGGAAGTTCGGAACGCCGCTCGGTAACCCTTGCCACGAGGAATGTAGGTCAGGGAATTATAAAAAACTGTATCTTCCTTGGACAACAGGATACGATGTATCTTCGTTCTGGTCGGCTCTACTTTGAAAACTGTTACATAGAAGGAGAGGTTGATTTTATCTGTGGAGGGGCCACGGTTCTTTTCCAGCGGTGCCACATTCATTCTATTTATTATCCCCAGGGGGGCTACATTACAGCCGCAGCCCCTGCCGATTCTGGCGGCCTGGGGTTTGAGAATGGCTACGTGTTTAATCAATGCCTATTTACCGCCGATCCTGCTCTGCAAAGTGCTAAACCGGTGTTTTTAGGCCGAGGGGCCTGGACAGGAGGCAGTAACGGTAAGGGCCCCGCCAAGGTGGTAATCATGAACTCTCGGATTTCTGCCCTCTCCGGTCAGGGGGGCTGGACCGATTGGGATAACGTGAATACGGCGGATAAACAGTTTTTCCGGGAATATCGCAATGAAGGCGAAGGGGCCCTTCTTGCTGAAAGCCCGACACGACGGTTCCTTACGGAAGAGGAATATCGCACCACCTACCAACGGCCGGAGTTGATCCTGGGATATACTCCAAAACTTCCGTGGTAAAAAACAAGGGCCTTCAGATGGACCTAATGTCTCTTATATGGAGGGGCCCCATCATAGGGCCCCATGTCTATCCGAAGGGGGCCCTCCTCATCGAGAAAGAAGTCCGCGAATGAACACGAATAAACACCAATAAATTGAGAAACAGGCCGTGAGAGGAGGGCGTACCATTGCAGTGCTCCCTCTGGATAGATCTAAGGATCCACGAATGAACGCAAATGAACACCAATAAATTGAGAAACAGGCCGTGAGAGGAGGGCGTACCATTGCAGTGCTCCCTCTGGATAGATCTAAGGATCCACGAATGAACGTGAATAAACGCGAATAAACACCAATGAACTGAGAAATAGACCGTCACAGGGGCACGTGCTGTTTCAGTGCCCCCTTGCATGGTTCTAACGATCCGTACATACCTCTGAATGAGCACAATACGGGATTACGGGGTAGGTCCCCCTTCTATTCTGTGTACCGTATCCCCAGACAGAGGCCGACGGCCCGTTCTTTTCCAGGAATGTTGTCATGGATTGGGATGTTCAGGACCTCCGCCGCTTCGCCGGGCCGTTTTACTACCAGGGTAGTGGAACCGCCCCCATCGAGGAGTAGTCCATCCTGGGCGCCAAGCTGGTGCAGAATTTCCGCCGTCTCCTGGGCGGTAGCCCCCACACTCGATTGTCGCCGTCCATCGATCGCCAGGAGAATGATATGCTTCTTATCAGGGAGCACTCCAATGGCGGATCGGGGATTGCGGATTGCTCGATAGGGAAGGATTTCCCCATCCTTTAGGATGGTGAAAAAGCCCCCAATTCCGTAGGGAATTTCTTGAAGAAGATGGGGAGCTTTTGCCAAGACCTCTTGCTCTATAATAGCCGCGGTTTTTTCTTTAGTGATAATGAGCGCGCTGTAGCGGGGGTGTGGAACAGAAAGGACCTCATACTCATTAATGCCCAGCCCTATGTGCTCCCGATGTTCTCCTTCCCTGTCGGAAACGGGGCCGAAAGGGGCGGTGTTAATCGCCACCAGGCTGTTCGTCCTCTCAGCAAAGTGCCGGACCGTGATGGACCGTCCCTGGCCGGGCCGTTCTACCGGTGGGCCTACGACGATTTCCACCTGAGGTTGAGAAAGGTCCACCATCACCGCCCAGCCTTCCAGGGGGGGATTGTGGATAGCAAAACTGGTATAGGTAATTCCCGGAACAAGGGAAGTGAATGATACGTCCAGGGCCTGAATGGTGTCTGATTGAAAAGTAATAGGGTAGGGCCGCGGTAAGGAGGCTTCTTCTGGACCGGGTAGATATACGGGGAAACTCGTACAGGCGGTCCAGAAAAAGACAACCAGGAACCAGGCCTTTCTTGCTATTTTTTTAAGGTGCGCCGTCATGCTTCCTGAAACATCACATCCCATGGCAGGTCTCTCTTTTTTAAGGAAAAGGGGTTTGGTAAAAAAATAAGGCCCTTTCCGGGCCTCATCGATTTAAAAACTCTGCTATTCTTTGGGGGACCCTACCGGATTTTGGGGGACCGTACCGAACGCCCATAGGCACCCTCTTTCGGGAGTCCCTTCTTTTTAGGTAGAAAGGCCCCCTATTCCCCGGCAAAATCCCTTTGGGGATTTAGTATTCGGCTTTCCCCTTGCGATTCTTCTTCATCAACTTACGCTGGATTGCCTTTTTCTTGCGGTTCAGGATGGTAGAAGGCTTTTCGTAGTATTCCCACTTCTTAAATTCCCGAATGATGCCTTCTTTTTCGACCATCCGCTTAAAGCGTTTGATCGCCTTTTCCAGCGTCTCGTTTTCATCGACGACGATGTGGGCCACTCTTCTCACCTCCTTTCCGCTTACCGGTCAGAATCACTGATCTTTGTACGATAGGTTGATATTCTACTGAGAATAGAACCTTTGTCAAGCAGAGGGTTTGTGATAAGGCTATCGGCGTTTGCGCTTTCGCCGTGGATACGAATTTCCCAATGGAGATGGGGCCCGGTGGAAAGGCCGGTGGAACCACTGGTGCCTATGAGGGCCCCCTGCTCAACTATTTCTCCTACCGCTACCGAAATAGTATCCATGTGGTAGTACAGCGAATACACCCCCGGGGCATGTTCCAGAATAACCGTGTTCCCCGTTACCAGGCGATATCGGGCCAGGGCAACCCGCCCCCGTGCACAGGCGCGCACCGGTGTCCCCCGGGGAACGCCATAGTCAAGACCGTAGTGAATACTGGTGCTCTGCTTACCATTACTGTACCGGTACACCCGTTGATCTCCAAAGAAGGCGGTACGACGTTTGCTTGCCACCGGTTCCACCCAGGGTTCCTGACTGTGGAGAAGGGGTGTCGGCGTGGTAAGGACCTGCCAGAGTTCCCGGCTTTCCGCTTCTTTACGGGGATCCGGTTTGGTTAATAGGTCGGTGTTTGTGCTATCCAGGGCTATTTCCATGGAAACGAATTGGACCGGTTCCAGAGAGATGCTTCCTTCTTGTAAGGGCTGTTCTCCTTTAAGAATCCGAATAAGGATGGTAGCTCCCTCGTAGGCTGGACCGGTGGTGAGCAGAGCCATGGCAATAGTCCCGGTTTCTGTTTCATTTTGATAGGTATCAAAGATAAAAAAGGGGGCAGAAAGGATCTTTTTCCCCTTCGGCGACAAAAGCTGAACCTGGTAGTCGCTAAAGGAACCGGCGGTTTCTGTTTGGTTGGGTAAGAGGAGCACCACTTGAAAGGCGTCTCCTATCCGAGGCTTTTCGGGATACACGAAGAAAGCCCTCGGTTCCTGGGCTCCCAGATGGGGACCCGTAGCGATACAAGCGAGCAATGCTAAGATCTTATGAAACCTGTTTTTTTTCATGAGCAACTTCCGATCGTTTAAGGTCGGTGATGATAAGCTGCGGTGTTTCAGTACCATTGAACCAATTACGCTGCAACCGAAATACCAGATCCACCCGGTCGTGGAGGTCAAACTCGGTTTTTACCTTTTCTGCGGCTTGCCAGTATACGGCGGGCCACTTGTAGGCTCCCGCATCCACCGTCAGTTTTACGTGGGGGGTTCCGTTTTTCCCCATCAAAAGTATATCGATAATCGGTAAGCCCCGGGCAAGGAAAAAGAGGTGGTCGTTTGCCTCTCCATAGGGTTCGAAGGTATCTACTACCTTGAGAAGTTCGGGAGTAAGATAGCCGTGGGGTAGTTCCGCATCGATATGGAGAATTTCTTCATCCCGGGCTTCTTCGAGTTCCATGCAGGCGCTGACTATTTTAAGTCGATCCAGAAAGAGGGGCCACTTCTCATGGTCCATGGTAAAACCTGCCGCATAATCATGGCCTCCCCAGTCGGTAAAAAGGTCTGCGCATTGTTCCAGCAGGGAACGGACATCGTATCCCCGGGTGGAACGGAGGGAACCCGAAAGGGTAGTTTCGCTGGTAAAAGCCACCGCGATGGCGGGGACTTTAAAGCGCTGTACCATCCGGGCGGCCATGATGCCCGTTACTCCCCGGTGGATTTCGGGACCAAAGGCAACGACGAGCTTTCCCCCAAATTGTTCTAAACTTGCCGCAGCCATCGGTTCTACCACCGCCCAGATGTCATTCCCCAGTTTTCGGCGATCCTCGTTCATCTGGAGTACCGCCTGAACCAGCTCTTCCCGGCGGGGAAGTTTTTCTTCTAAAAGAAGTTCTACCGCCAGATCGGGCCGGCCCATCCTTCCGCTGGCGTTAATGGCAGGACACACCTGCCAGGAAAGATCGCTGGCGATAATAGGTCGTCCGCTGAGGCCGAGCTTAAAGAAAAGATCTGAGAGTCCTGGCCGGGCCTTCTTTTCCATGGCGCTGATCCCATTCTTTACGACGATGCGATTCTCGTTCTGTAAGGGCATCATGTCCGCGATGGTTCCCAGGGCAACAAGCTGGAGATCTTCCTGGTCTTCCTCGGTATAGAGGTTTTCTTTTTTTTGAATATAGGTCACAAAGAGATTTATAAACGTGTCCAGTTCGGTTGGGTTCCCTTCGGCATACCGGGCAATTCGGGAAAGTTCCTTTAATCTAAGAAGACTCTTCCCCGCCACCTGGGGAAATTCCCGGCCAATTTCTTCTCGTATATCTTGAAAGTAGGGCTCTATCCCGGAACCGAACATTTTATGGAAATTGCGAACGTGGAGCGGCCTATCCCAGACAAGAATAGGCGTGTCTTGAATGAGGGGTAGAATGCGGGTCTGTTCTATGGTTACCATACCGGGGATGATTGTTTCGGTAAGCCGCCGAATCACAACCAGGTTTCGGAGGATGGCTACCTCCACCTCAAAGGCATCATTGGTGGGGCGAGTGGTCAGTAAACAGAGGTTTTGCCCATAGAGACTGCTTTTCCGGGCAAAGCGGAGGGCCCACACGAGTTTGTAGGTTACCCCACAGCCTGCCAGGTCCCGGAAGGGGTAGGGGGTGTCTTTAAGTTTTGGATTGATGATAGCCAGGGCAGGGGGCAGTTCTTCTTGAGGGTTATGGTGATCTACCACAATGACGTCGATGCCTAATTCCTGGGCCAGGGCTATTTCTTCATGGTTCGAAATGCCACAATCCACCGTAATGATGAGGGTTCCCCCCTGTTCTGCCCATTGTTGAACCGTTTCTCGAGAAAGACCATAGGCATCGTTTCCCAGAGGAACCCGCCACTCGACGCTAAGGCCCATGCGCTGTAGTTGACGAACCAGCAGGGCCGTACTGGTAATGCCATCCACATCCCGGTCCCCAAAGACCAGGACCTTTTCTTGTTCTTCCCCCGCCGACAGGATCCGATCCACCGCGTCTTCCATGCCGGGGAAGAGGAAGGGATTGTGGAGATAGCGCAGATCCGATTCAAGATAGAATTGGATTTCTTCTCCCCGCAGAATACCCCGGCGGGCAAGGATCGCCGCTGTCAGGGTGTCGCATCCATACCGTTGGGCAAGGCGCTTAACGAGTTCCGGGGGTATTTCTTTCTTTTCCCATTTCATGAGGCGCGAATTTCCTTTGCCACAAGATTGCGCGGTGCCGGTGGGGCGTCCTCTATATGCAGGGCTCCCTCCAGGAGGGGAAGCGCCTCTTCAAGACTGCCCGGGTCTTTTCCCCACACGGTCATAACTAGTTCTCCGCTCTGGACCGCCTCTCCCCGCCGATGATGGAACTGGATTCCCGCCGTGGGGCTGACCGGGTCGGTGGTGGTGTTCCTCCCTACGCCCAGGAGCACCCCTGCGCGGCCTATGTCGTAGGCATCGATATGGGTGATATACCCACTGCGACGGGCCCGCACCTCTTTCCAGTGGGGAGAGCGATAGGTTCCCCGTAAGCGCAGGAGTTCCTCCGGCTTGCCGCCCTGGGCTTCCACATTTTTAAGGAAAAGTTCCCGGGGTTTACCGCTTGCCAGGGCTTTTTCGCAGAGTTGGCGGGCAATGCTTGCATCGGGGGCCTTCCCCGCCAGCAGTACCATCCGGGCGGCAAGTTCCAGGGTAACCTCCATGAGATCCTCTGGACCCTTTCCTTCAAGACAATCAAGGCTTTCTTCGACCTCTAAAAAGTTCCCTACCATGGTCCCCAGGGGTTCGTTCATGTCTGTAAGCAGGGCAATGATGGGTTTGCCCATGGCCTTGCCCGTTTCTACCAGGGACCGCGCCAGTTGTTCCGCCTGGGAAAAATCCTTCATGAAAGCACCGGACCCGAATTTAACGTCGAATACCAGGGCCTCCGCTCCTTCGGCCACCTTTTTGGAAAGAATGCTGGCGGTAATGAGCGGAATCGATTCCACCGTGGCGGTCACATCCCGCAGGGCGTACAGGAGCCGATCCGCCGGGACGATCTCGCTGGTCTGGCCGGTCATGGCAAAGCCGGTGGTTGCAAGGATGCGTCGGAATTCTTCCACCGACAGGTTTGTTCGATAGCCGGGGATGGCTTCTAGTTTGTCCAGGGTTCCTCCCGTGTGCCCCAAGGCCCGGCCAGACATCATGGGATCCTTGATTCCCAGGGAGGCGACGAGGGGTGCCAGGATAAGGCTTGTTTTATCCCCCACTCCCCCGGTGGAGTGTTTATCCACAAAGGGGCCTTCTATTCCCGAAAGGTCGATGGTTTTTCCGGAATAAAGCATTATCTCCGTAAGGGCGCCCGTTTCCCGGGGAGTCATCCCCTGGAAGTACACCGCCATTGCCCAGGCAGAAACCTGGTAATCCGGGATGCGGCCCTCCACATATCCCTTGATAAGAAACTCTAATTCATCCCGGGAAAGCTCTTTGCCATTTCGTTTATTCATGATGATATCTACTGCTCGCATGATAGCCCTCCTTCTGGATAGCTCCGCTTTTTGTTATTCCTCATGCCATTGTATCCCTTTACCGCTGAAGGCAGTGTATAGTCCCTCTCCTACCTGTATAGCCCTGGCAAGCACCTCATCCTCAAGGGTGTACCGGAGGGCCTGCGGGCCTCGCAGTTTGTGAACCTCCCTGAACCAGCGCCGGAACCCCGGGTACAGGGGTATCGCTGCCAGTCCCGCTGAGGGGGCTGCCCTGTCCCGGCAGGTGGAACACACCAGGAGATTCTGGCCCGGGAGATACCATAGTATATCAAGATGCCCGATGGGGCAAGCGCAGGAACCACAATGGGAAAAATCGGGGAAAATCCCCAGGATGTCCAGATACTGCCATATGAAACGAAGCACCAGGTGTCGCCGTTGGTCCCGCTGGGCCTCCGCCAGGGTTTCCAGGCTTTCATCTAAAAGAAGATATACCTCTTCTGGGTTGGCTCCCCCACCATGTCCCTGGAGCACTAATTCCACAAGAAAGCTGGCCGCTAGAATTCTGCCATAGTCTTCCCGAATCCCGGG
>Ga0209720_1000185_pt1 | contig 67287 bp, 71 predicted proteins | sample AD_JPNMR3_MetaG_FD_184426 | JGI IMG/M metagenome (GOLD analysis project Ga0209720, IMG submission 184426) | Active sludge microbial communities of municipal wastewater-treating anaerobic digesters from Japan - AD_JPNMR3_MetaG (SPAdes) (version 2) | ecosystem: Engineered > Bioreactor > Anaerobic... | reverse complement strand
ACGTCGCCATGCACGTGAATCTCGAAAGGGGCATCTTCATGGTTCATGGCGGTTCCTCAGCAAATCTGGTGCCCCGGGCCGGGATCGAACCGGCACGCCCCTTTGCAGGAAAGCGGCGGATTTTAAGCCAGAGCATGGCATCCGCGCCGGGTTAACGCTGGGCTTGGATGAGGCTTGCTGTAGCAGGTTTCCCCTAGGGCCAATGCCTTCGATCATATCCCGGTGCGCGATGCAAACCGCCCCGGTTCCCTTTCGCCTGGCTCCTAGCCGGCCCCTGGAATCGGGGGCTTTCAGGAGCACCTCATGGCAAAGATCAAACTCACCAAGTCCGTCGTTGACACGGCGCAAGCGCAGACCTGCGACGTGGAACTCCGTGACACGCTCGTTCCAGGCTTCTTATGCAAGGTTACACCAACGGGCCGCAAGGTATTTATGGTTCAGTACCGCACGAACTCCGGCGTGCGGCGCAAGCCGGCACTCGGTCAATTCGGCGAGCTGACGGTCGAACAAGCCCGGTCGCTGGCGCAAGACTGGCTGGCCGAAGTCCGACGTGGCGGCGACCCTGGCCACAACAAGGCCGAAGCCCGCAAGGCGCCGACGGTCAAGGAACTGTGCGGCCGGTTCATGGACGACCACTCCAAGCCGCACAACAAGCCCAGCACGCAGGCCGGCTACCAATACCAGATCGACAGCTTCGTCATCCCGGCCTTCGGTAGCAAGAAGGTTCACGAGGTCACGCGCCACGACATCACCGCGCTGATGAAGCGCATGGAGAAATCGCCCACCCAGGCCAACCGCGTGCTGTCGCTCGTCCGAAAGATGTTCAACCTGGCCGAACTGTGGGGCTATCGGTCCGATGGCTCCAATCCCTGCCGCCACGTGCCCAAGTACCCGGAAAAAGGCTCGACCCGGCTCATCACCGACGAACAGATGGTCAGCCTGTTCGCCTACTTGGACAAGGCCGAGGCCGAGGGGCTGGAACATCCGATCTATCTGCTGGCCGTCCGGCTGCAATTCGAGTTCGCGGCCCGCATGTCGGAGATCCTGCTGTTGCAATGGGATTGGCTTGACTTGCCCAATGGCCGGGTTGTCTGGCCGGACAGCAAGACGGGCGATATGTCCAAGCCGTTGAGCGAGGAAGTCCGCCAGCTACTGACGAACGCGCCTCGCTATGGCCAGTCGCCCTACGTCTGCCCGGCTATCCTCGACCATGACAAGCCACTTGGCCCCCATTCTTACTATCAGGCATGGCGGCGCATCCTTGATCGCGCCGGTGTGCCGAAGGTCGGCACCCACGGTATCCGCCACCGCTCGGCGACCGACATTGCCAATTCCGGTATCCCCGTCAAGGTCGGCATGGCGCTGACCGCGCACAAGACCGTGGCGATGTTCATGCGCTACGTCCACACCGAGGACGACCCGGTGCGTAAGGCAGCTGAGTTGGTGGCGAGCCGGCGCAAGTCGGTCGTCAGCACGCGCCAAGAACCGAAAGAGGCAACCACATGATCAGTGAGCAGAAACTCGCCATACCGGCCCTGATTGCCGTGTCGCCGTCAAGTCAAGTGGTTCGGCGGCCCTCCCCGCCCGTACATCGCGCTGGGGCCTGGAAAAGTGTACCCGTTTCGGGTATAGTTTGGGGGTCAAGATGACTATCGTCCTCAAGCGGAGGGACTTTGCGCGGTGGCAGGCGGGCGAAAAGCTGCCTGATGCCACCTTGTGCAAGGCGGTTCAGGAGATGGAAAGCGGTCTGATTGACGCGGACTTGGGCGGCTTCCTCTACAAGAAGCGGGTGGCCCGCCCCGGCGGTGGCAAGAGTGGCGGCTATCGCACGCTGCTGTCGGCCCGGTTCGGTAGCCGCTACGTGTTCCTGTATGGGTTCCCCAAGAGCGACAAGGCGAACATCACACAGGACGAAAAGAAGGCGCTGCAGTTCGCCGGCAAGGTGTTCCTGGAACTGTCCGCCGAAGCCTTGTCGAAGGCGTTGCAGTCGGGCGTGTTATTGGAGGTGCATTGTGAGCAAGATCATTGAATCCCTGCGTGGCGACCTGGCTGCGCTCCACGAAGCGGGAGCGATCAGCAAGGTGACGATGCGCGAGTTCGACGCGATCTGCCCGCCGCCGGTGCGGGAGTTCAACGCTGCCGACATCAAACGCCTGCGCGAAGCCTTGAAGTTCAGCCAGCCGGTGTTCGCTCTTCATTTGCACACATCGGCCTCGACCGTACGCAAGTGGGAGCAAGGCGACACCCATCCCACGGGGCCAGCACTCAAACTGCTCAACGTCATCGCCGACAAGGGCTTGCAGGCCATTATCTGATGCCTATTCGTATCTACTGACCGCTGCGGTCATTAGTGTTTCGAAAAGAACCCTATACCTTCCAGTTGGTCTGGTAGTTGGGACCGTCAGAAAGAGGCTTCGCGCTCGGCGGGAAGACTTGAATGGTCAACGGGATGGGGAAATCGGCGCCGATGATCGCAGCCTCGCCGGGCTTCAGATTGGGCAGAAACGACGATGCCGATCGGTCGACTTCGCCGCAGGCGCGTTCGACAACCTCGCGATCCCGATCATTCGTGAGCCGATGCACAACGAGTGTTCCCATCTGGCTCAGAACACCCTCCGTTATGTCGCGTGGGCGCTGAGTCGACAGACAAATGTTGAGTCCGTACTTCCGGCCCTCTTTGGCGATCAGCTCAAATGCGTCTAGGCGAGCGACTGCATCATCGGCTCCGATCTGTCGCCCGAGAAAGTTGTGCGCTTCATCGACGATAACGACCACAGGACGGCTCTTGAACGCGCCATTGCGCGCCATGTTGAGTAGATGCCGTCCGATTACATTCGCGACGATCTCGCGGGCCTTGAACTCGAAGGCAACGCCGCTGAGGCATATCCGGAGCAACCGATCCTCGTTTGAGACGAAGGACGAGATTTTCTCGGTCAACGCGGGAGCCTTCGACTTGAAGACGCACTCGAAGGACGATGAACTGAGAATGCCGTTGATGCGCGACATCAAGGACAGGCAGAACGAGACCTCGCCCGAGTCGCCACCCCATTTGGTGAAGTCCTTCTGCCCCCTGGCTGACCCGAAGCCATCTGGGTAAACGCACTCCTGTTCGATCTGAGAGACGAGCTTCCACACGTCGAAAGCTTGCTGCGGATCATCAAGCTTCTCCGCGATGCCCGCCTTGGCTTCCTCGGTCATGATCGGGACTTTGGACTGATCAATCTTCTTGATGATCCCGCCCGTCGCAACGTGGGGAGCGAGAGCGGCGAGTCGAAGGCTGCGAATCGCCGCGCGCAGTTTTGGTCCCTGAACCTTGCCGGCAGGCTCAAACAGCGCGATGAAGTCCGATTCAATGAAAGACGTTTGCGGCAAGGTGCAAGGGGCGGAAGATTTCGCAGTGTTGACCGGCGCGCCCAGATGAAAGTTGGCGACGTGCTCTCCATCGAACCCGCGATACTCCCCCGTCGCGTCAAGCAAGATGATCTTGGTCTTGTAGCGCAGGCATTCTTCGATGATCCGAGCGGTCGTCCAACTCTTGCCACCGCCGGTGGCACCAAGAATCGCGCAATGCCGGCCGAACAACTTCTCTGGCTTCACCGACACATAGCTTTCAGGCGCGACATCGATCGACCCCAGCTTGAGAAGGACGTGGCTAGCCTCAGCCTCCGCGGCCTCCATGAACTTCGGCAGGTTGGCGATGAAGCTGTGCGGCGCCGCGTAGACGCGATCACCCAAGCGAGGGTACGAGTCAACGCCCGCCGAGATCCGAAGCGAGTCCATTGCAATGGAGCCCAGCAGTTGGATCGTCCCGATGCCATCCAGGTCCGGCACCCTGCCGTGCGAGGTGTCGATCAGGCGCCGGTCGGCGTCCGGTAAGTGGATCTCGACGACCCGCCCAAGCAGCAAGTTGATCTGTCCTTCGATCAGGACGAACTCTCCCACCTCACCTTTTCCGTACCGGCCGCCGAGAAAGTGGGAGCCGCTGGGCGAGCCCGCCTCGTTGAGATTGAACTTCACCGCCTGGGCGGAGACGGCGCACAGTTGGCCGACATACAACTCTGGCCGGAGCAAGCCGCGCGGAAAGGCGTCGGCAACGTCGAACGCGGTACTCATGTCGGTTTGACCAGCGACTTGATGTCGCGCGTAAGCCGCTGCGCGGGCGTCAGCGACTTGAGATCCGGGATCATCTCGGCGAACTCGCTGAACGTGGCATTGATCAGCCACACGTCCTCGCCCTGCTTGGCGAGGCCGTAGAGCGCATCCCAGTATCGGTTGTTTTCCTTGGGCCGGGAGGCCAGGTCGTCCGCCGATGGATTGACGATGATCAACCGCAAATGCGGGTTGGTGCGAACCGCCGCGACAATGGGTTCAGACAAGTGATCGTCATTGAAGCCGAAGCCCGAAACGATGAGGCAGGTATTCGGTTCACGCAGCGCCGCCAGGTACTGGGAAATTAGCTCCAGGTGCGGTTGTACGTAGGACTGCTGGTATTTGCCTTTGGCGGGATAGATGAGACAGGCCGTTGCTGGCGTCGGATCTGTCTTGATCTCGATATCGCCCGAACTGGATTGATCCCAGTTGACCGAGCCATGCAATTTGTAGAGGTGAAACACGCCCTCCAGCGGGTTGCCGACTTCATCGCCTGTTGAAGGTCGGCGGACGATGTCGTACAGGAAGAACCGCGGATCAAACTGCCTAGGTTGCGTGAACGAGAAGCCGTCGAGCAAGACCAGCCCCTGCTTGCCAGCAGCGTGTTCAAAGCACAAATCGTAGTTCGTCGTGAACAGCTTCATCCGCGAGTCGCGGACGCGGCGACGAGACAGTCGGTGCAAGAACGTGCGATGGCTGGCCAGTTTGGAATCGTCCGCGCCATCGAGAAAAGCGGAGCACTTCTTCAGAATCACGGCTTTTGAGGCGGACACGAATTTCTCGACCTGCTCGCTTTTCTTGATCTGAAGGTATGCATCGCACCGCGAAAGCAAGGCCTCGATGTTCTCGTGTTCGACGGCAGTCTCATAGCCGATCTCAGCAATGACGGCTTTAGCCTGCTCGGTCGGCTTTCGCTCATCCTTTCCAGTATCAGGATTCGAGTTCACGCAGTGATCCCACAGCGTCCACATCGAAGGGCCGTTGATCTCCCCCAGAGATGTTCCACTGCCTGCGAGGGCGACCACATGCTGCATCTGAAGCGAGGACAGCAATACTGCTTTCAGTTCTTCGCGCGCGGCAGCAGCTTCCGATAGCACCTGCTGCCTCTTCACATCGTCGGCCCCGCCAGTCACGTCCGGCCTGAGCGCCTTCCAAGTGCCGGCTTCCGGACTGAAGAAAAGTTGTTGACCGAAGGTGGTCGGCTGTGGCGTCGTCATGTCGTCCCTACAAATGTATTTGGATACTTCCGGATACCCAATCGCCCCGGACTTGCCTTTGGAATAGTAACAAAACGCTTCGCACATTCTGGCCGACCCGCGCCCCAATATCTGTGAAAGCCAAGGCCGTGCGTCCCGGCGCGATACGCCGTCGGGTTCGCGAACTGCGCCCCGCGCTTCGTGCCGAATCGCGGCCATTCGGCTTTGACCCCTGACGCCTCCGGCCCTCTCGGGCCTGCGCGCTCCGCTTGCCCCGAAAGCCGACTGTGTGCTGTGGGCGGGTGTGGGCGGTCTTGCTGTTCCCTTCACCGTATCACGGCGTTCTCGCCGTCAAGGGCAGCGCGCGCCATGCGCGCTTGCGTCCTGGCGGCCGGCTACGCCCCCCTGACTGCTTGCGCTGCGCCGTGCTGGCAACGGTTCCGGGCAATTCCGCCCGAGCAACCGGAGCACGATCATGTCGCAACTGTCCTTTTCCTCGTTCGATACCTCGCTGATGGTGCGTGACGCACAGGGCCGCTACCTGCTGGCCACGGCGGACCAGATTCTGGAGGCCGCGCGCCAGGCCATCGAGCACAAGATGCAGCGCGGTGCGTCGTTCACTTCGCCGGCGGCGGTCAAGGAATACCTGTGCGCCAAGCTGGCCGGCTTCGAGCACGAGGTGTTCGCGGTGCTGTTCCTCGATACACAGCATCGCCTGATCGAATACGCCGAGATGTTCCGCGGCACCATCGACAGCGCATCGGTGTATCCGCGCGAGCTGGTCAAGGAGGCGCTGCGGCTCAATGCAGCGGCGGTCATCGTTTCGCACAACCATCCGAGCGGCAATCCAGAGCCGAGCAGAGCCGACGAAGTACTGACCCAGCGGCTCAAGGAGGCGTTGGCGCTGGTGGATGTTCGCACGTTGGATCACATCATCGTGGCGGGTGGCAGCACCATATCCTTCGCCGAACGCGGTCTGATTTGAGCGAGGGGGCTTCGGCCCCCTTTTTGCTGCGATGGCGGTTCTCAGATCGCTGCTTGATTGACGCGCCTGCTCAGGGCTTCGGCGCTTTCCTTGCGCTCGCTGTAGCGATCCACGAGATAGGGTGCCACATCGCGCGTGAGCAGCGTGAACTTCATCAGCTCTTCCATCACATCCACAATGCGGTCGTAGTAGGCAGAGGGCTTCATGCGTCCTGCTTCATCAAACTCCTGGTATGCCTTGGCCACCGAGGACTGGTTGGGAATGGTCAGCATCCGCATCCAGCGGCCCAACACGCGCATCTGGTTGATGGCATTGAAGGATTGAGAACCGCCCGATACCTGCATCACCGCCAGCGTCTTGCCCTGAGTGGGGCGCACCGCGCCGATGGACAGTGGAATCCAGTCGATCTGCGTTTTCATCAGGCCGGTCATGGCGCCGTGGCGCTCAGGCGAACTCCACACCATGCTTTCGGCCCATTGCACCAGTTCGTGCAGTTCCCTGACCTTCGGGTGATCGTGAGGCGCATCGTCCACCAGCGGCAGGCCCGAGGGGTTGAACATTCGCGTTTCGCCACCGAGCGCACGCAGGATGCGCGCCGCTTCTTCGGCAGCCAGGCGGCTGAACGAGCGTTCACGCAGTGAGCCGTAGAGCAGCAGGAAGCGCGGCGCGTGGGTGGCACGCTCGGGCGCCATCAGCCGCTGGGCATCGGGTTGCTGGAACAGCGCGGTGTCGATATTGGGCAGGTCAACTCTGGATTCAGACACGGCGGCCTTCCGCATTCACGACGGCTTCGCCGTCTTCCTTGCTGAATGCACCGCGCTGCGGCTGGGGCAGGATGTCCAACACCGTCTCCGAAGGCCGGCACAGCATGGTGCCCAGCGGCGTGACCACGATGGGGCGGTTGATAAGAATGGGGTGCTGGAGCATGAATCCGATCAACTGCTCGTCGCTCCATTTCGGGTCATCGAGACCCAGCTCGGCATAAGGCGTACCCTTTTCGCGCAGGACGGCACGTACCGGCACGCCCATGGCGGCGATCAGCGCTGTCAACGTGGCCCGGTCGGGCGGTGTCTTCAGGTACTCGATGACGACAGGCTCCTCGCCACTGTTACGGATCATGGCGAGCACGTTGCGCGATGTGCCGCAGGCGGGGTTGTGATAAATAGTGATTGGATTCATTGCTGTATGCCGACTCAGAAATTCGTAGGGTTGGGGATCTGTGTTCCTGTGGCCCAGGCGTATTCGATGGTTGCCAATATGCTGAGCAGCCCAAGCATGAGGTAGCCCAAGGCTGGGCCGCTCGGAACGTACAGCGCCATCCAAAGCGGCAGGTAGCGTTCGAATCGGCCCATAGGCGAGGCAGCGCGGGCCATGACACTCTCCAGCTCGCCAAGGCCCACAGCGCTTTAGCACCCACGGGCCCTTCAGTCATGAGAGATGCGACGGCGTGGTGCCCGGCTTGATGGCTTCGATCGTGGCCGAGACGACGAAGTCGGTGACCTTGCGTCCCGGCGCCCAGTCCTCGATGAAGGTCTTCGACTCGTCTTTCGGCTGGATGCGGATCTGCTCGAATCCGGCGGCACGCATCATCGCCTCCAGGTCGGCGATCAGCGATGCGTTGCCCATGCACCCGGTAACGAGCGCGGCGTCATTGCGCATGTCCTCGGGCAGCGGGGCAATCGCGACCACGTCGGAAATGGCCAACCGCCCTCCGGCCTTGAGCACGCGGAAAGCCTCGCGGAACACCTGGGGCTTGTCGGGCGACAGGTTGATGACGCAATTGGAGATCACCACGTCGGCAACAGCATCGGCAATCGGCAGGTGCTCGATCTCGCCGAGGCGGAACTCCACGTTTTCGTATTGACCCTTTAGCGCATTGGCACGTGCCTTGGAGACCATCTCCGGGGTCATGTCAACGCCGATCACCTGGCCGCTGCGCCCCACCTCGCCAACGGCCAGGAAGCAGTCGAAGCCACCGCCCGATCCCAGGTCGACGACTGTTTCGCCCGGCTTCAGTGCGGCAATGGCCTTGGGATTGCCGCAGCCCAGACCCATGTCGGCGCCAGCGGGCGCCAGATCCAAGTCGGCCTGGCTGTAACCCAGACGGGTGGAGATGAGCGTGTTGATGGCGCCATCGTCGCTGACGCCGCAGCAACTCGAAGCATTGCCGCCGCTTTGTCCTTTGCCGCTGACCTGAGCCACCTGGGCATAGGCATCTCGCACGGTACGGCGATGCGCATCGTCACTCATTGACGTCAACGATACGTTGGGCTGCGCCGCAGAGGCGCAGCAGGCATTCGGCTTGTCCATAGATGGGCTCCTTAGGTGAGAGGTTCCAGATACCCGTTTGCCGACATTCGTCATAACGCTGCAAAACGCACGCGCGTGCGGTTGGCAAAAGCCACCAGGGACAGCATCACTGGCACCTCGACCAGCACGCCAACCACGGTGGCCAGCGCCGCGCCCGAGTTCAGGCCAAACAGGCCAATAGCCACGGCCACCGCCAACTCGAAGAAGTTGGACGTGCCGATCATTGCGCAGGGTGCGGCAATCGGGTGCGGCAGGCGCCAGGCCCAGGCCCAGGCATAGCCCAGGGCGAAGATGGCGTAGGACTGGATCAGGATGGGCAAGGCAATCAGCGCAATCAGCGTGGGCTGGGCCAGGATCACCGGGCCCTGAAAGCCGAACAGCAGCACCACGGTCAGCAGCAGCCCGAGCATGGAAGCAGGCTTGATGCGCGCGGTGAAGTCCGAGACGGCCGCCTCGCCACCCTGGGCGGTCAGGCGCTTGCGCGTCCACCAGCCGGCGATCAGGGGTAGCACGATGTAAAGCACCACCGACAGCACCAAGGTTTCCCAGGGGATGGCGATTTCGGTGACGCCCAGCAGCAGGGCGACGATGGGTGCGAACGCCACCACCATCACCAGGTCGTTCACCGAGACCTGCACCAGCGTGTAATTCGGATCGCCCCGAGTCATTTGTGACCACACGAAGACCATGGCGGTGCAAGGCGCGGCGCCCAGCAGGATCAGGCCGGCGATGTATTGCTGAGCATCACCCGGGTTGATCAGATCAGCCAACAGATACTCAAAGAACAGCACCGCCAGCGCCGCCATGGTGAAGGGCTTGATCAGCCAGTTGATCGTCAGCGTGATCACCAGCCCCTTTGGTCGCCGGCCCACGGCCTTGAGCGAACCCAGATCAATGGCGATCATCATCGGGTACACCATGGCCCAGATCAGCACGGCGACGATGAGGTTGACCGAGGCGTATTCGATGGCTGCCAGTGCACTGAACAGCTCTGGCATCAGGTTGCCCAGAGCCAGCCCGGCCAGGATGCACAGCGCGACCCAGAGCGTCAGGTAGCGCTCGAACAGGCCCATGGGCGAGGCAGCGCGGATCATGAAACCCTCCAATTCGCCAAAGCCCGCAGGCGTTCCACACCCACCGGTTCCTCCGTCAGCAGCGGCACGATGGCGTAACGCTGCGCGTGCTTCGTGGCCACAGCGTCGATCTCGCGCAGCTCGTTGCGCGCGCGCTGGCGCAACAGCGGGGAATGCGGGTGCGCGGCCGCCACGCTGTTGTTGACGACCCACGCCCACGGCTCGATACCTGCACGACGCAGGTCGTCTTGCAGGTTGGCCGCTTCCAGCACCGGTGTGGTCTCGGCGAGCGAGACGATGAGCACCTTCGTCTGCTTGGGGTCTTGCAACTGCATCATCGGCGTCGTGAAGTGAACGCCCGTCTCCCCCATCTGCCGGGCAATGTCGCGGTGGTAGGCGCCGGTGGCGTCGAGCAGCAACAAGGTGTGGCCGGTGGGCGCGGTGTCCATCACCACGAACTTCCGTTTCCCTTCGCGGATGGCGCGGGAGAACGCCTGGAACACCGCGATTTCCTCGGTACAGGGCGAACGCAAGTCTTCTTCCAGCAGGGCGCGGCCTTCGGCATCGAGCTGCGCGCCCTTGGTTTCCATCACATGCTGGCGGTAGCGCGCCGTAGCTTCCTGAGGGTCGATACGGCTGAGCGCCAAGTTGGGAAGCGAGCCTTCCAACGTATCGGCCAGGTGCGCGGCCGGGTCGGAGGTGGTGAGGTGCACGGGCAAGCCCCGGCTCGCCAGCTCCACGGCGATGGCAGCGGCCAGCGTGGTCTTGCCCACGCCGCCCTTGCCCATCACCATGACCAGTCCATGTCCATCGGCGGCAATCTCGTTGACCAGGGCGGACAAGTCTGGCGCATTGATCTGGTCGGGCAGCTGGATGGCATCGGCGCCATGCGTGGCGTCGGTATCGACCAGCAGGTGACGCAGGGCATCGAGGCCGACGAGGTTGAACGGCTTGAGCGCGATTTGATCCCGAGGCAAGGCCTGCAGTGCCTGCGGAATGGTGGCCAGTGTGGCTTGCTCTCTTTGGTAGATGGCGGCGGCGAGTGGGTCGTTTTCGGCCTCGCCGGCGGGGAAGACACCGTTGATGACCAAGTGTTGCTGCGACAGGCCGATGGCGGCCAGTTCTTCATGGGTGCGTGCCGCCTCGCGCAGTGTGGGGCGCTGCGCACGGGCCACCAACACCATGCGGCTGCGCAAGGGGTCGGCCAGTGCCTCCACCGCAGCCTTGTACTGACTGCGCTGTTTTTCCAGGCCCGCCAGCGGCCCCAGGCACGACGCATCGCCCTTGCCCGCTTCCAGAAAACCGCTCCACGCGCCCGGAAGTTGCAGCAGGCGGATGGTGTGGCCGGTAGGGGCCGTGTCGAAGATGATGTGCGCGTAATCCTGCGTCAGCGCCGAGTCGGTCAGCAAGGCCGTGAACTCGTCGAAGGCGGCGATTTCCGTGGTGCAGGCACCCGACAGGGATTCTTCGATGCCGCGCACCACGTCGTCGGGCAGCACGCCTCGCACCGGGCCGACAATGCGGTCACGGTAGGCTTGCGCTGCCGCCTGTGGGTCGATCTCCAGCGCCCATAGGTTCGGTACGGCGGGAATCGCCGTGATGTGGTTGCCGATGCGTTCGCCGAAAACCTGCCCCACGTTGGAAGCCGGATCGGTGCTGACGAGCAGCACGCGCTGGCCCTGGGCCGCAAGTTGTACGGCCGTTGCGCAGGCGATGGAGGTCTTGCCGACGCCCCCTTTTCCGGTGAAAAAAAGGAAGCGAGGCGCCTGGGTCAGGAAGTGCATGGGATCTCCTTATTTAGCAGCAGCGGTCGCCAGAGCAGCAGGTGTTTTGGGCTGGAGAGGCTTCGGGCGCCTCGATGCCAGCCCAGCGGGTCAATTCGCTTCGGCTGGGGTAGCGGCCGGCCAAGGCCACCTCACAATCGACCAGAACCAGGGGCAGCGCCTCTTGGCCCGAGCGTTGCAAAAAGCCTTTCACGGTTGGGTTTTCGGCGAAAGCGAGGGGTTGCTGTGCCAGGTTGAAGCGTTCGACCTGAGCACCGTTTTGCTTGGCCCAATCCACATCGGCGGCGAAGTTCACTAAGTTTTGATCCACTTCAACGCCACATACGCCGGTGCTGCAACACAGCGCCGGGTCGAAAATCTGGATGTTTGGCATGGGGTGTCCTTTCAAGTCTGGTTGTTGATGAAGTGACGCTCTTCACTCTTGGCCGATGTTTCGCAACTCGCGGTTCAGGCCATCGACATGCAGGTGGACGTGGAAGCGCTTCATGGAGAGTTCCTTTCAGCAGGAGGCACAGGTGAAGGGCGATTCAGTGACTTCGCATACGCCGCCCTGGCAGCAGTGCTCGGTCATGTAGCCAAGCAGACTATTCATCTGCGCGAAGTCGGCGCGGTAGATCAGGTTGCGGCCTTGCTGTTCGATGGTGACGAGGCCGGCATGGGCCAGTTCCTTCAAGTGGAAGGACAAAGAGTTGCGGGCCACGTCGAGCTGGTCGGCGAGGACGCTGGGCGTCAGCCCCTCGGAGCCTGCGACGACCAAGGCGCGAAATACGCGCAGGCGTTGGGTGTGAGCTAGGGCGCCGAGGGCGGAAACAGCTTGATCTTCGTTCATGGTTCCATAGTACAACGTTTATTGAATCATAGCGCAAGTAACCCTCATGGCGTCCCGGCGTGCCACCGTCGGGCTCGCGGGCTGCGCCCCGCGCTTCGTGCCGAATCGCGGCCATTCGGCTTTGACCCCTGGCGCCTCCGGCCCTCTCGGGCCTGCGCGCTCCGCTTGCCGAAAACTCAGCGCGTGGAGGTGCGAGGGAGGCGGTCTTGCTATTCCCTTCATCGTGCCACGGCGTGCTCGCCGTCAAGGGCTGCGCGCCGATAGCGCTTGCGTCCTGGCGGCCGTCGTTGACCCCTGACTGCTTGCGCTGCGCCGTGCCGTGCCCTGGAAGGGTCGGGCAATTCCGCCCGGCAACCTTTCAGGAGTTCACCATGAACAACGCACTCATCACTGCCGAGCAGCGCATCGTGCTGCTGGCCAACGGCCGCGAATCCTTGGAGAACCCGGACTTCGATCCGGCCCCTGTGGTCAAGCTGTTCACGCCGGACGCCGGCGCGACCTGGCTGCTGACCGAGATCGATCCCGACGACCACGACCACGCCTTTGGTCTTTGCGACCTGGGGCTGGGTGAGCCGGAAATCGGCTGGGTCAGCCTGGGCGAGCTGGCGACCGTGCGCGGCAGGCTGGGCTTGCCGATCGAGCGCGACCTGTCTTTCCGCGCCGAGAAGCGGTTGAGCGCCTATGCGCGCGATGCGCGCCTGGCCGGGCGGATCGCTGTCTGACCTGGCCCTGGGAGCGCCGCAAGGCGCTCCTTGTGCTTTCTCGACCATCGAAGGAGATCAATGTCATGAGCAGCCATCACGACTACATCATCGAAATCACCGCGCAGCACGATGCGCTCAAGCCGTTCGCGCCGGAGAATGGCAGCCCTTGCGCTTCACGATTGGCGACGCGGTGATCTACACCAACGAGTACGGCACACAGTTCCGGCGCCGCGTCACCGGGTTCTACCGGCCCACCGGGCTGTCGGGGCTGTACGCGCGCGGTGCGCGCTACCTGCTGGACTCGTCATCGCCGTGGATGCCGGTATCGGAATCCAGCCTGCGTTCTGACGACTCGGCGTGATACCTACTCGCCCCTTGCGGGGCGCTGCGCGCTTCGCTTGCCTCCAGGGGAAAGTCCTGCGGGCTATCCCCACCGCGCGATGCTTGGCACCCCTCAAAGACCGCCGAACTGGCTGCGCCGGATCGGCCAGACCACGGCAGTCGCTGCCGAACCTGTTTCCCGATGACTAGCGCATGAGCTTGTGCATCGAGCCTTGAAGTCCGTGCGTCCCCGGCCAAGAAACATGGCCGGTCGCGCTGTCGTGCGCGTTGCGCATCGAGCCGCCTGCGGCGTCTCGCCCCTGTCGGGCTTCCATCGTTCCCTCGCTCCGCTCGGCTGACGCCTCCGGCCCGGCTTCCAGATCCGGGCCTGCGCGCTTCGCTTGCCGTGCGGTCGGCGTGTTGAGGGGTCGTTGCCTTGTCCAGCCGTCTCCCCTGAGTTCATCACCTTGCTCGCGACTGTAGCCCGCGGCCGTGTGCCGTCAAGGCGCGCAGGGCCGTGTCCTCGGCTGCGCCTGCGGGCCGCACCCACCCTGCGCTGGTTTCCTTGACGGCCCCCGGCCGCGCGCTCCTGACCGTCGCGGGCGATGAACTCAGGAAAGACGGTGGCAACAGGGCCAACCGGGTTCCTCGTGCCGACCGCACCGAACAGCCGAAAGGCTGGGCTTCCGAATCTAGGAATCCGGTGTGCAGTGTGAACAGCAAACCTCTTTTTGTCAGGAGAAAGACCATGCAACTCGCATCCCGTTTCGCTTCCCGCTCCCCTTCGCTACGCAGTGATTACCCGCTGTCCGATGACCAGATTCATCACGTAGCCCCGTCCATCTTCGCGGATGCCCCGCACGAAAGCCGTTCGCAGAGGTACGCCTACATCCCCACCGCCACGGTGCTGACCGAGCTTCGCAAGGAGGGGTTTCAACCCTTCATGGTGACGCAGACCCGCGTGCGCGATGAAGGCCGCCGCGAGCACACCAAACACATGATCCGGCTGCGCCACGCCAGCCAGATCAACGGCGCGGAAGCCAATGAAATCGTGCTGCTGAACTCCCATGACGGCACCAGCAGCTATCAGATGCTGGCCGGGATGTTCCGCTTCGTTTGCAGCAATGGCCTTGTCTGCGGCGACACCGTGGCGGACGTGCGCGTACCCCACAAAGGCGATGTGGCCGGGCACGTCGTCGAAGGCGCTTATCAAGTGTTGAGCGGCTTCGAGCGCGTGAAGGAAAACCGCGAAGCAATGCGGGCCGTCACGCTCGACGATGGCGAGGCCGAAGTATTCGCCCGTGCCGCATTGGCCCTCAAGTACGACGACCCGAACAAGCCCGCGCCCGTCACCGAGTCACAAATCCTGATGCCGCGCCGGTTTGACGACCGCCGCCCCGACCTGTGGAGCGTGTTCAACCGCGCACAGGAGAACTTGACCAAGGGCGGATTGCATGGCCGCAGCGCCAACGGACGCCGCCAGCGCACCCGCCCCGTGCAGGGCATTGATTCCGATGTGCGCCTGAACCGCGCCCTGTGGCTGCTGGCCGATGGTATGCGCGCCCTCAAAGCCTGACCGTTCCCCCCGTCGGAGGGGCGGTTTCCCCTCCATTCCCTTGTTTCACTCGATTGGAGATTCACCATGAACGCCGTCACCCAAACCGAAGCCCGCGCCATCCAAGCCCCTGCGCTGGAAGCTGCCGACCCCACGAAGAACCTGATTCTGGTGCCGCTGTCGCGGCTGGTGCTGCGCCCCACGGGCCGCAACGTGCGCAAGACCCCGCGCATGTCCATTCCCGAGTTGGCTGCATCCATCCAGCGTGTGGGCCTGTTGCAAAACCTGATCGTGATTGCATCCGCCGATGGCGAGCATTACGAGGTGGTGGCCGGTGGCCGCAGGCTGGCCGCGTTGAAGCTGCTGGCGAAAAAGCACCGCATCAGCAAGGAATGGGAAGTGCCTTGCCTGCTGGTGGCCGACGGCACGGCCCGCACGGCCAGCCTCACCGAGAACGTGCAGCGCGAAGCTATGCACCCCGCCGACCAGTTCGAGGCATTCGCCGCGCTGGTGGCCGAAGGCAGACCCATTGAGGACATTGCAGCGGATTTTTCCGTCACGCCGCTGGTGGTGCAACGCCGCCTGAAACTCGCCAATGTCTCGCCGCGATTGATAGCCGACTATCGCGCCGATGCCGTCACGCTCGATCAGTTGATGGCCTTATCCATCACCGATGACCACGCTGCGCAGGAAAGCGCGTTCTACGATGCGCCGCAGTGGCAGCGCGGCCCGTCTGCATTGCGGGAACGGCTGACCGAGCGCGAAATTGACGCCCATCGGCATCCGCTGGTGCGGTTTGTGGGGCTGGATACCTACGAAGCCGCAGGCGGTGGCATCCGGCGCGATCTGTTCGCGGAAGATGACGCGGGCGTGTATCTCAACGATGCGGGTTTGTTGGAGCGGCTGGCGCAAGACAAGCTGACGGGCATCGCCGCCACGGTTCGCGCCGAGGGATGGGCGTGGGTGGACGCTGCGCCCGCTACCACGTATGCCGACCTGCAAGCCTTCCAACGTGCTCCGAGGGAACGCCGCGAGCCGAATAAGCGCGAAGCGCAGCGCATCGAGAAGCTGCAAACCAAGATGCAGGAAGTCGCCGAAGCTGTGGATGCCGCGATGGACGCCGAGGACGAGGACAAGGCCGATGCTCTGCAGGAGGAAGGCGAAGCCCTGGGCGAGCAGTTGCAGGCGCTGGAGGATGGTTTGCAAGGGTATGCCTCGAACGTGAAGGCCGCAGCCGGTGCCGTCATCACCATCGACCGCAACGGGCAGGCCGTGATTCATCGTGGGCTGCTGCGCGAGGTCGAGGCGAAAGCCCTTCGCACGCTGGAAAAGCTGCGGCAGGGTTTCAGCGGCGCGGATACCGCGAACGAGGACGAAGGCGAGGAAGACGAAGCGCCCAAGGTCGCAGCGATTTCCGACAGGCTGGCTCAGCGCCTGAGCGCCCACCGCACCGCCGCGCTGCAAATCGAGGTGGCCCAGCATCCGCAGGTGGCATTGGCCGCACTGGTGTATGGCATGGTGCAGACCGTCCTGCAGGGCCGCTACCACGGCCACGACCTCCCGCTGGGCGTGCGCCTCACGGTGCAAGACCGGCTGGAAGGCATGGCCCCGGACTGGCCGGAATCGCCCGCCGCCGTGGCTCTGCGCGAATTGCAGCAAGTCACGGGCGACGCCTTGCCGCAGGACAGCGCCGAACTGTTCGCCGCGCTGCTGGCGATGGAGCAAGGCGAGCTGGTGAAGCTGCTGGCCGTGTGCGTGGCTTCGACGGTGGACGTGGTGACGCCACGCGCCACGCCGCACCAGCCCGGCGCGGAACTGGCGCAGGCAGTGGGCCTTGATATGGCTGCATGGTGGAAGCCGACTGCGGAAGGCTACTTTAAGCACGTTCCGAAGGCCGTGATTCTGGATGCCGTGGGCGAGTTTGCGCCGGATTCCGTCAACCGGCTGGCGAAGCTCAAGAAGGCCGACATTGCCAGCGAGGCGGCGCGACTGGCCGAGGGTACGGGCTGGATGCCCGCCATCTTCAAGGCCGAAGAGCCGCAGGAAGAAGGCCCGAAGCAGGACGCCCCGGACGATACCAAAGCCGTGGCGGATGAACCCACCGAGGCATTGGCAGCTTGACCCGTGCCGAAGGAGAGCGCCCCGGCCTCAACCGGGGCGCATCCTTTCAGGGAGAACCGCCCATGACCCGCACCACTACCAGCCGCCCGCGCATGGCTGCAATCTACGCCCCCGGCACGGTGCGCGCCCGCCGCTGGCACGGCGATGGCGACGTACGCGGCTACCGCCCGCCCTCGGGCTGGACGGCCCGCGCCGACCTCACCGACGTTCACCCCATCACGGGCCGCGCCTTGGTGCGCGCCGTGTGGTGGATCATCGAGACGAAGGAATAACCGTCATCGGCACCGGCCCCAGCGTTTTACCGCTGGGGCCGGTGGATTCAAAAATCCGGGTGCGGCGGTGGCCGCACCCGGTGTCAAATCCGAACAACCTGGATACCACACCGCCGCCCTCGCTCATGCTCGGGCGGCGGCGCTGCAATACCCGAGTGGCATGCCTACACAACGAGTCAGATGGCCGCCGCGTGGCAGGCGTCCCTCATGCACTGCAACTTGAGCACCCCCCGCTGCATTTGCACAGGCGGGCACTTGACCGATCCGTAGGAGCAGAACACGCAGCAGTCTCCCGCCTTCGGCCGCAGCAACGTCTTGCACTGTTCGCACTCGTAGAAGAACTGACAGGCATCGGTCGGCATGGTTTCATGCGTGGCATGGCCGCAGTGCGGGCAGGTCAGCACCGACTCCATTGTGGGTGTGCCGGTTGTCATTTGCGCAGCGTCGAAGGGTAGCCCGCGTCGGTGGTCGCCTGCACGAGCGCCGAGACTTGAGCCTGGTCTGCGTCGAACGTGACGGTCGCTGTCTTCTTTGCGAAGTCGATCCTGACCTGGCTGACGCCAAGCACCCTCTCCAGGGACTTCTTCACCGTGATTGGGCACAGCTCGCAGGTCATGTTCTGCACATGGAGCGTAGTCGTCTGCGGCGTTGCGGCCAGGGCAGCGAACGGCGACAGCGCGACGAGCAGCGATACGACTGATTTGCGCATGAAAGCTCCTTCAAAGAAACAGGGGTGCCAGCCAGGGCACGGACAACAAGGCGAGAAGCACCAGCGCGACGATCCAGAAGATCAGCCGCTGGCGCTTGAGGACGCTCGATCGGGCGCAGGCGTCGCCGGGCTCGCAGGCCGGCTGCTGAAAGTACAGACGCCGGAACGCCAAACCCACGAACAGAAACGTTGCCGCAATGAACCAGGGCCGCAGCGGCTCCAGTGCGGTGAGACTGGCGATCCAGGCGCCACCGATGCCCATCATCAGCAGCACCAGCGGCACCACACAGCACACCGAGGCGCCGATGGCGGCCAGCGCCCCGGCGACGAGCGAGTTCTTGAAGTTGAAGGTGGGCATGGGTGTGTGGAAACGTCTTCGATACTTGCCACTCTAAACTCCGTACCATGCTACGGAGTCAAGGGGGCGAACAATGAGCGAGCTGACGATAGGGAGCCTGGCCGACGAGGCCGGCGTCAACGTCGAGACCATCCGCTACTACCAGCGGCGCGGACTGATGCCGGAGCCGGACAAGCCGGCCCAGGGGTATCGCCGCTACGACGCCACCACGGTCAAGCGCGTGCGCTTCATCAAGCGGGCGCAGGCGCTGGGCTTCACACTGGAGGAGATCGGCGGCCTGCTCAAACTCGACGAGGCCCATGCCTGCGCCGAAACGCGCGAACTGGCCTCGCACAAGCTACAAACGATCGAAACCAAGCTGGCCGATTTGGTGGCAATGCGCAAGGCACTCACGGCACTGCTGTGCCAGTGCGATGCAGGTGCGATGAAGGGGAACTGCCCCATCATTCATGCTTTGGGGTCAGACTGACACCCGCGAAGCTTAGATTTCCACGCCTTCGCGCCTGCGGCGCTGCACTTGGCGCTCCTGCTGCACCGCCGAACCGGCTATGCCGGCTCGGTCAGGGCCTGGTCTCACATGCGCTAATGGCTGTGTTGGTGATGCACGTCCGGGAAGTGCGGATGGCGGTGCGAGAGGGGCTCATGCCGATGCGGGTGGGCGTGCGGCTCGACGCCATCCCAGGGGAAGTCATGTGTGTGGCGGTGGTGTTCGTCATGCACATGCCGGTGGGCATGTGCCAGGGGCTCATGCGTGTGCGCGTGTTCGTGCCGCTCGGTCAGGTGCAGCCAGACGCCCACCCCCATCAGCGCCGCCGCCAGCCAGAACACACCCGAGGTCGGCTCACCCAGGGCCACGATGGCGATGGCGGCTCCGATGAAGGGTGCTGTCGAGAAGTACGCCCCCGTGCGGGCCGAGCCGAGGCCGCGCAAGGCCAGCACGAACAGCACCAGGCTGACGCCGTAGCCGGCCAGTCCGACGCTCATGGCCTGTGCCACGCGCGGCCAGGCCGGCAGCGTTGCGCCGAGCGCCAGTGCCAGCGCGAGGTTCGTGGCGCCCGCCACCAGTCCTTTGGTGCCCGCGATGAAAACCGCATCAGAGGCCGATACCTTGCGCGTCAAGTTGTTGTCCACGGCCCAGCACAGGCAGGCGCCGGCCACGGCCAAGCTGCCCAGCGTGCTGCTCTGTCCCATGCCATCGTGTTGCGGCCAGGCCAGCAGCAGGCCACCCGCCACGATGAAGGCTATGCCCAGCACGATGCGTCGGTCGGCGTTTTCCCGGAAGACGACCCATGCCAGCACGGCCGTCAGCACCGCCTCCATATTCAGCAGCAGCGAGGCATCGGCGGCCGTGGTGTGCGCCAGCCCGATCATCAGCAGCAAGGGGCCCAGCACGCCGCCACTGGCGATGGCGCCAAGCAGCCAGGGCCATTCCCGCGCGGGCAGGCCGAGCGCGGCAAAGCCGCGATCTCTGATGAGGCGAACGGTCCACAGGCCGATGCCGCTGCCCAGGTACAGCAGGCCGGCCAGCATGATGGGCGACACGTCGCCGACCATCTGCTTGGCGAAGGGCGTGCTAGCACCGAACAGCAGTGCGGCGGCCAGGGCGGCGAGGATGGAGGAGCGGCCTGTCATGGAGGGTGAACTTACGAATCGAGGGGCAAATATCACCTTACACCGATTCCATAACGCCTCGATGATGCGGGGCTGGTTTGAGCGTTGATGCAGCAGGGCGTATCGGCGCAATGCGCCGCCGGGCTATTGGGCTGCGCCCCGTGCCGACTTTGTCGTCACGTCCATTCGGCGGCTATCCCTCACGCACCTTCGCGCCTGCGGCGCAGCGCTTACCTCCGGGGGAAAGCCCTGCGGGCTATCCCCGCCGCGCAGGCTTGGCGCCCCTCGATACCACCGAACCGGCAGCGCCGGATCGGCCGGGCCAGCGCCCCGTCGCATGGGCAGTGCCCGGTGGGTACGCCGGGGCTTGCTGCGGCAGGTTGTGCGAATGCGTGCCGTCCACGACGCTGGGGGCTCATTGCCCGTGTTGTCACGAAGGACGGTTCACGGATGGTCGCTCGGCCTTGCTGGGGACTCCACACCGTGCGTTCAGCATGACCGCCTGCATGGGATGAGGCGCATTCCCGCTGGTCGTTGGGGAATGGCCTTGTCGAGTCAGGGGGCGTGCCGCTGAAGCCTTCGTGCGGGGATGCCGGGGTGGCCATGGCTCCTTTCGGATGGGGGGTGGTTCGGCCCAAGGCGTCCTTGTGTTCTTGTGAATCCTGGCGGGGGCGCGGCTGCGCCTCGGGCTTCATGGCTGCAACCGTCCGGCGAAAACAATTTCCCCGCCGCTGTGCGGCTCCTCGCAGGACAAATTGTTTTTGCCCCCCGGTTCTCCACTGCGTTGCGACCGCAAGCGGTGCAGCCCGCCCGTCCACCGCCGGTCGGATCACAACAAGGACGCGATAGGCGCGAACCTTGTTCAACCGTAAGGAGATTCATCATGGCAACCATCGGCACCTTCACCGCGGACAAAGACGGCTTCACCGGCACGCTGCGCACCCTGACCCTCAACATCAAGGCCAAGCTGGTTCCCAACGACAAGGGGGACAACGAGCACGCCCCGGACTTCCGGGTACAGGCGGCAGGCTTCGACATCGGCGCGGCGTGGAAAAAGGTCAGCAAGGCCGAACGGCCCTACGTGTCCGTGACCCTCGACGATCCTTCGTTCCCGGCCACGGTCTATGCCCGGCTGATTGAGGACGAAGACGGCACGCATACGCTGATCTGGTCGCGCAGCAAGCCCCAGGCGGCCTGACGGCCGCCCAGCGCCCCGCCCGAGCGGCGGGGCGCTGGGCTGCTTTCGCAGCACGGCATGGAGGCAACATCGTCACTGGAGCGCGACCCGTGTCGGCCTGTTACAGCGTTGAGACCGTGGTTGCACGGACAGCATGGCGTGCCGGTGCTTTGCACCGCCGGGCTTTCGGGCTGGGCCCCGTGCCGGCTGCGCCGTCACGGCCATTCGGCTTCAATCCCTCACGCCTTCGCGCCTGCGGCGCTGTGCGCTTTGCTTGCCTCCAGGGGAAAGCCTTGCGGCTATCCCCGCCGCGCGACGCTTGGCGCCCCTGAAAACTCCGAACCGGCTGTGCCGGATCGGCCAGGCCAACGCCAATGCAGGCTACTGCGCATCGTCTTTCTTCAGCATGGCCTCCAGCTCCTGCCGCACTTGTGCCAGAAGCTGCTCGGCCCGCTGCGCGTCGTCGCCGGCATAGGCCAGCGTCAACAGCGTGAGCGGGTGAACCTCCATGACCTCGCACAGCTCGGCGAGCTTGTTCAAGGTGGGACTTTTCAGGTCGCGCTCCAGCGAACTCATGTAGGTACGGCTGGACACATCCGAGAAGGCTTCCTGGCTCAGTCCACGCGCCTTCCTGATGGTCTTCAACGCCTCCGACAATGTGTGTTTCGCTGCCAACCTTGGATCTCCCCGAAATCCAAGATGACAGTTGATTGCGCCTTATAGAGCTACAATCTATAGTGTTCATTACTGACCGATTATCGCTCTTGTGCTTTTATGGCAATCCGTATTCACGGCTTCCGACGCAAGCGCAAAACCGCATCCGTGGTTTTCCTCAAACCCGTCGATCCGGTTCTACGCTTTCACGCTTTGGCGGATTTGTGCAGCAAGAAGGGATTGCCATGAACCGACTCATCACCGAAGACGAGCGCAGGCAGTTGCTGGCCCACGGCCAATCCCGGGCCGCTGGCCAAGCCATCGACCCGCTGCCCGTGGTGCGGCTGTTCACGCCGGATGCCCATGCCACCTGGTTGCTGGCTGCACTTGACCCGGCCGATGGCGATACGGCCCACGGCCTGATCGACCTCGGGATCAGCATGCCCGAGCTGGGAACGGTGAAGCTCTCCGACCTCGCTGCCATCGTTGGGCCCCGCCAGCAGCCGGTGATGCGGGATCGGTATTTCCAGGCGGTGCGGCCTCTGTCGGAATACCTGCGGCTGGCGCAGAAGAACGGTTCCGTCGTCGATTGAAACGTTCGCGCGTCAGCCAAGTGGGGCGCATTCAGACTATTTCAGTCTGGCTCCAGACTCACCACGTCTCAATCAGCACTCTTGCGCGCAGGCCCTGTACTTGTGCTGGAAACAGTCACGATCTTTCATGCAGCTTGCGGCACGGTATCTGATGCCGCGCGATGTTTTGGAATTGCGCGGTCGTCGTATTCGGACGAATTTCGCAATACACCGGAGCCCATCGGTCTTGACACCCAATGTTACAGCCCAACCCGATTGTGATGGCAGCTGATCGTCTGCGATAGCCCCGTGTTGAACGCCCGTGACGACGTTCCTGATCTTCGACAGGAGCTTGGCGATCATCAGTACGGCCATGAGGGCAGTGAACATGTATCCGACCGCTGCCTACCTCTACATCCTGGGCCTGGATGCACTCGCGCTGGCCTGGGAGTACCTGCGCAGGCATCCCGATTACCGGCTCGACTGGCTGCGCCGTGCGCGCCGCCCCGATGCTGCGCAGCGCTGGGGCCTGCGCCTGCTGGAAGACCCGGCCCTGGATGCGCGCGAGGCGTATCCGGCCTGGGTACCCGGCCACGATGCCGTGGTGCAGCTCTATCCGGACGCTGATCCGCCGCAGGATGCCACCACCTTCGCGTTCTGGCGCATCCCCGGCCACAAGCAACTGCTGCACGACGGCAAGGGGCTGATGCTGATCGCGCGAAGCCCCGGCCATTGGCAGCGCTTCGTACTGGCGCCCGGCCTGGAAGACGGCATGGCCGTGGCCCATGCCTATCGCGGTCGCGGCGTCACGCATGCGCCCGACACGCCGGCGCCAATGGCCCGGCCCAGGCCGCCCCCGCTGCGCTGCTGGAACTGCACACCTTGCAGGCGCTGGACGCGACCCTGGCGGGCGCGTCCTCACGCGACGTCGCCGAAGGGCTGTTCGGCGCCGATGCCGTGGTCGATTGGTACAGCGACGGCGGCCTGCGCTCGAAGGTGCGCCGCCTGGCACGGCGTGGCGATGCGCTGATGCGCGGCGGCTACCGCCGCCTAGCACAACTGTCCCCGCTTGAGAAGGGTCGTTTTGAAGGCGACGCAAAACGGCCCTGAGCAAAAGGGCCGCATTTTCTGAGACTGCCTCCATCCGGTTGTGCTGTGTGGCCGGGCGTTTTCAACCGATGGAGGTTCACACCATGCGTCCCGCTCCCTTGCGGCCTGCCGCCACTGTCTCGACCACTGCCGCTGCGCAGCCGCAGCGTTACCTCACCAACGACGAAGCCGCCGACTACTTGCGCCTGTCGCCGCGCACGCTGGAGAAGCAGCGCGTGATCGGCGGCGGCCCGCGCTTTCGCAAGTTCGGCCGGCGCGTCATGTACGCCGTGGCCGACCTCGATGCCTGGGCCGCCGATCGCAGTTTCGAGACGACTTCGGACCCCGAGTATGCCGAGCACCACTCGGCCGACAGCCGTGCGCGCTGATCGGCGGCGCGCGGCAGGCCATCGCCATGTCCAGCCCGGCGCTGCCCATGCGGCAGCGGCCATTGCAGGAGCGCGAACAGCTCGACCTGTTCCGCGCCTTGCCCGGCGACATGGCGCCGCGCGACAGCCAGGATTTGATGGCCTATCCGTTCTTCTCGCTCGGCAAGTCCAAGCGGGTCAAGCCCATCGACTTTCGCGCGGGCAACGTGACGATCTGCGTGGAAGGCACGGCCGAGCACGGCATCGCCACTATTTGGGATGCCGACATCCTGATCTGGGCCGCCAGCCAGATCATGGAAGCCAAGGACGCGGGCCTGCAGCCGTCGCGGCTGATGCGCGCCACGCCCTACGAGATCCTGCGCTTCATCGGGCGCGGCAAGTCGCTGCGCGACTACCAGCGCCTCAAAGCGGCCTTGGATCGCCTGCAATCCACGACCGTGGCCACGTCCATCCGCGAGACGACCGGGCGGCGCCTACATCGCTTCTCGTGGATCAACGAATGGAAGGAACTGGCCGATGCCAAGGGTGCGCCCTTGGGCATCGAGCTGATCCTGCCGGACTGGTTCTACGCGGGCGTGCTCGATGCCGCCTTGGTGCTGACCATCGACCCAGCGTATTTCCGGATGACGGGCGGCATCGAGCGGTGGCTGTACCGCCTGGTGCGCAAGCACGGCGGACGCCAGCCCGGCGGCTGGCAATTCGACTTCCGGCACCTGCACCGCAAATCGGGCAGCACGGCCAAGCCCTACGATTTCGCCTGCGACCTGCGCGCCTTGGTGGCGCGGCAGTCGCTGCCGGGCTACGTCCTGGGCATCGAGCGGCTGGATGGCGCCGAGCTGCTGACGTTCCGGCCCGTGCCGTACACGGCACGGTGATAACTGCGGTAAAGCCTGTGGACGGGCTCGTGCTATCAGGCGTGCCAGGTATCGTGCTATCAGGCGTGGGACTATCGTGCTATCAGGCGTGTCCATCGCCCGCAAAGCCAATGCTGGCGCGGGTTTCGGCCTCCCTTAACTTCCCTAACTTAAAAACTCTAACTGGTAGTAGAAGCGCCGCGCCTCGGTGGACAACCACCAAACCGGCGAACGAAGGGCTCGAAAACCAGCAGCAACAGCCCGGCTTTCCAACACGGAGGGCCAGGCCATGATCGTCGCTTTGCTCAACCAGAAAGGCGGCGTGGGCAAGACCACGCTCGCCACCCACATCGCCGGCGAACTGGCGATGCGCGGCCAGCACGTCGTGCTGCTGGATGCCGACCCGCAGGGTTCATCGCTGGATTGGACGCAACGCAGGAGCCAGCAAGGCTTGCCAAGGCTGTTCAGCGCCGTGGGCCTGGCACGCGAAACGCTGCATCAGGAAGCACCAGAACTCGCCAGGCGGGCCGATCACGTTGTTATCGACGGGCCGCCGAGGATCGCCGCCTTGGCGCGCTCCGCGCTGCTGGCGGCCGAGCGGGTGCTGATCCCGGTGCAGCCCAGCCCCTACGACCTGTGGGCCAGCGCCGAGATGGTGGCACTGATCCGCGAGGCGCAGGTGTTTCGGCCTGCGCTGCGCGCGGCCTTCGTCATCAATCGCCGCGTCAGTACCACCGTGATCGGGCGCGAAGCGCGTCAGGCGCTCGCCGAGCAGCCGCTTCCTGCGCTGCGCGCCGAAGTGCATCAGCGCATCGTGTTCGCCGACAGCGTGGCCGCTGGCCGGCTCGCACGCGAAACGGCGCCCGACGGCGCCGCTGCACGCGAAATCACCGCGCTGGTGGACGAACTGCTGCGGTGGCCGGCATGACCGCGAAGCCGCCACCGAACAGCAAGCGCACGGCAAAGCGTGTCGGCATCGGCGCACGTCCGCCCGCAAATCCGCACGCCGAAGCGTGGATTCGCCAGGGCGACGCCGATGCACTGGGCAAGGGCGGCCTCTACACCGCTCGCCTCACGCTTGACATCACGCCCGCCATGCGCTCGCGCATCAAGGTGTCGGCCTTCACGCAAGGCGTGACCGTGGCCGACCTGCTGCGCGGCCTGCTGGAGCGGGAGTTTCCAGAACACCGCAGGGAGAACACCCCATGACTGTGTCCGCTTCGCCTGCCAACGTATCCGCTGCCATCGCGGCCAAGGCTGCGCTCGCAGCACCTTCCGGCCAGCTTGCCAGCGCGCCGCTGACGCGCGTGGCGCTGGCCTACATCGAACCGCGTTTCAAGCTCTATCTGCGCTTCGGCGAACCTGCGCGCACGCACCAGCTCGACCGCTGGCGGCGCTGCGCGGTGTTCCAGCCGGGCGCCATGTTCTGCCGCATCCGCTGGCAGGCCAACGACTACGGCACGATCCGCTGGCAGCTCATGGTGATGCAGGCTTGCACGCCGCTGGATGCGGCGCAGCGCATCCCTGGCGTGCAGCCGGCCGCGCGCCTGCTGCTGCACGCCGAGGGCGAGGATCAGGTGCGCGCCGTGCTGGAGCGCATCGACGCCACCGAGGCGCTGGGCATTGCGCCGGTCGGTGCCTCGCCCGCGTACTGGCGCACGCTCGCCAACCGGCTCGCTGCGCGATTGCCGCTGCCCGAATACACCGCCGAGCGACACGCCGCCTGGCTGGCCGGAAGAGCGCTGGCATGACCGCTGTTTCCACTGCCGGCACTGCGCCGCGTCCTCGCTCGCCCCGCGCACGTTTGCGCGCTCGCCTCGTGCTGGCGGGCCTGTCCGTCTGCGGCCTCGCCGCGCTTGCCTGGGCGTCCTTCGTGCATCCGCTACCGCGCCTGATCTACAACCCGTCCGACAGCGTGGCGATCGGCTGGTATCGCGTCGATCCGCAGGGCCACGGCATTGACTCGCTGCCACATTCCTTCTCCGTCGGCAGCATCGTCCTGATTACGCTGCCGCCAGACGCCGCCGCGCTGGCCGCGCAGCGCGGCTACCTGCCGGCGCGCGTGCCGCTACTCAAGCGCGTGGGTGCCGTCGCGCCGCAGGAGGTGTGCACCGCTGGCGGTGTCGTCCGCATCGACGACGTGCCTTCGGCCACCGTGCTGCCCGCTGACCGCTGGGACCGGCCGCTGCCGTCCTGGCAGCAATGCCGTCGCCTCGAACCCGGTGAACTGTTCCTGCTCAGTGTGACCAACCCGGCGTCGTTCGACAGCCGGTATTTCGGGCCGGTCAGCGCATCCGCCGTGATCGGCGTCGCGCAACCGGTCTGGCTGGAGACACGACCATGATGGGCGCCGATTCGCTGCGCGTCATCGTGCTATCAGGCGTGCCAGTCCGGTGCCTTTCCACATGTCGTCGCGCGTGCAGTGCGGGTGCATTCGCGCCGCACTTCGCGCTGCCTTCGGCGCAGCCGTCCAACGTGCAGGCGTCTTGCCTCGAACGCGCCTGGCCTGGGGCCGTGTCTGCGTTCGCCGGCGCGCTGGCTGCAAGCAGCACAGGGCCGCCGGGCCGCCGACGCCCGGAGCGACAGCGAGGGGCAAAGGCGGAAGGCAAGACAAAAGGGTGCGGCACCTGTCGGCCCGCAAAGCCAGTCTGCACGTGGGGGTGGCGCGGCACGCAGCGGCTTCGCCGCCGTGCCGCGTGGGGCGCGAGGCCCGCGCCGATGCAAGCATGTCCGCGTGCTTCGCACGACAGGACACGCCAGAGCTTGCAGGGAGCACAGCCATGACCGACCGCCGCGACGATGATTTCCGCATCCGTCCCAGCGCGCCGAAGAACCGGGGCCAGAGCTTCGTTTCCAAGGTGCTCAAGCAAGCGGGCAAGGCCAGCGGCGGCAAGTTCACGGTGCGCCGTCCTGGCGGCAGTGGTAAGGGCACCGGAACCGGCCACCGGCCCGGCTCGCGCCTGGGACGCGGCCACACGGCGGCGCGCTTCGCGGGCGCGAAGCTGACGCCCATGTCTCGGCGTGTGACCATCAAGACGCTGTTGGTCAACCAGCGCCAGGCCAGCCCGCAGTCGCTCGCCAAGCACCTGCGCTACATCGAGCGCGACGGCGTGGGGCGCGATGGCGAGCCGGGGCAAGCCTACGGGCCGCAGACCGACGAAGCCGACCTCGATGCGTTCAAGGAACGCTGCGCCGACGACCGGCACCATTTCCGCTTCATCCTCTCGCCCGAGGATGGCGCGGAATTGGAAGACCTGCGCACCTACACCCGGAACCTGATGGGCCGCATGGAGGCCGACCTGGGCACGGGGCTGGAATGGGTGGCCGTCGATCACTGGAACACCGACAACCCGCACACGCACATCGTCGTGCGCGGGCGCGACGACACCGGCAAAGACCTCATCATCGCGGGCGACTACATCGCCGATGGCTTCCGCCATCGCGCCGCCGAACTGGCGACCGAATGGCTGGGGCCGCGCACCGAGCTGGAGATCCAGCAGACCTTACAGCGCGAGGTGGAGCAAGAGCGGTGGACGAGCCTGGATCGCGCACTCAAGCGTGAGCTGGGCGACGATGGCCAAGTGCAGATCGAATGCTTCAACGATCCACGACTGCAACGCCAGCGCCTGCTGCTGATCGGTCGCCTGCAACGCTTGCAGCGCCTGGGCCTGGCCGACGAGATGCAGCCGGGCACCTGGGCTGTTCATGCCGACGCCGAGAAGACCTTGCGTGCCCTGGGTGAGCGTGGCGACATCATCCGCACCATGCAGCGGGCCATGCGCGGCGAGCCGCGCGAGCTGGCGGTGTTCGAGCCGGGGGACGATGCCCGAACCATCCTCGGCCGCGTGACCGCCAAGGGGCTGGCCGACGAACTGCGCGACCGGGGCTATCTGGTCATCGACGGCGTGGACGGCAAAGCCCACTACGTCGCGCTCAACGTCCGCGACGAGCTGGCGAACTACCCGACCGGCGCCGTGGTGGAGGTGAAGGGATCGGCCGACGTGCGCGCGGCCGACAAGAACATCGCCGCGCTGGCGAGTGATGGCCTCTACCGTACTGACCATCACTTGGCCGTGGCGCAGGGTCAGGCCGTGCCGGGCCGCGACCCGCACGAAGTCGTAGCAGCCCACGTTCGGCGCCTGGAAGCCCTGCGCCGGGCGGGCATCGTGGAGCGCGTGGCCGAGGGGCTATGGAAAGTGCCGGACGACCTGCTCGAGCGTGGCCGCCAGTACGACGCTCAGCGCCTGGGCGGCGTGGCCGTGGAGCTGAAATCGCACCTGCCCATCGAGCGCCAGGCCCGCATCATCGGCGCCACCTGGCTCGACCAGCAGTTGATCGGCGGCGGCAAGGGGCTGGGCGACCTAGGCTTTGGCAGCGAAGCCAAGCAGGCGATGCAGCAGCGCGCCGATTTCCTGGCCGAACAGGGTCTGGCCGAGCGGCGCGGGCAGCGCGTGATCCTCGCGCGAAACCTGCTGGGCACGCTGCGCGGCAGGGAGTTGGCTCAGGCCGCCAAGGACATTGCAGCCGACGCTGGCCTGGAGCATCGGCCCGTGGCCGACGGGCAGCGCGTGGCGGGTATCTACCGGCGCAGCGTGATGCTGGCCAGCGGGCGTTACGCGATGCTTGATGACGGCATGAGATTCAGCCTGGTGCCGTGGCGGCCAGTAATCGAGCAGCGGTTGGGACAACAAATTGCCGCGACAGTGCGCGGCGGTGGGGTGTCTTGGGAAATTGGACGACGGCCTGGGCTGTCCCAAAATTAGTCAGGCCGACGCCAACGATTTCACAGAATGGATTCAACGTGCCCAGCCGCAACTCCAACGGGAGGCCATTAACCCGGAGAGTAGAGGCGCAGACGTGCGTCTCGTTCGCCAGGCGATTCGCTCAACAGTTCGTTGATCACCTGCTCGCGCGTCTTGCTAGACCCCACATCGGGCGTGCGGATTGGGAAGTTGCTCTGGCCGTAGGAAAGACGTCCCCGCTGCATGGCGGCCTTGGTTTCCTCGATGACCTGCGCGCGCGTCTTCCCGCTCTTGAAGTGCTCCGGATGAACGATGACGCCCTTTTCGTTGTTGGCCGGATGCTCGTACGCCGCCGAAGCCATCCCTGGAAGGCCCAGGGCAGCCGCCGCTGCGACAGCGGCGATCATGGAGGGAAGGGAGAGGCGGTATTGGGTCATGGTGAAGCTCCTGAAAGGTGGATGAAACTTGCATCTCTCATGCCCTGGACGGGCGTTGAGGAGATGGGTTCATCGTAGGGAGCGCACCCCAACAGAATCTGGACAGCCCGATGAGATTGTTGTCAGCTTCGCGGCTTGGCCACGCGATGCGGAAACACCAGGGTGAAGCAGGTGCGCCCCTGGCCCGAGCTCGCCGTGACGCTGCCGCCGTGGGCCTGGGCGATGGCGCGTGATGGCCAGGCCCAGGCCAGAGCTATCGATGTCGGGATGAACCTGCGCGGCGTTAGCTCGGTAGGAGCGGTCAAACAGCTGCTGACCTCCCTCAAATACGATGTCTGTGCAGCCGTTCTCTACCGCAACCGTGGTAGCTTCTACCGTATGGGTAATGCGTCTGGTGGTATTACCGCCCTCGGGCGTGTGGCATTGGACAGCAGATTGCTCAGCGCACGGCGGAATTGCTGCATCACACCGCCGAAGAGGTCTTCTTCGGCCACGTTGTCATCAAGAGTCTGCTCCACTGCGGCCACGAGTTCAGCGTCGGCACCCAGTGTCTGATGTTGCATTGCCGTCACCGAACAGGATCGTGCCACACTGGGCAGTGCTGACGCCAAGGTCAGGAATATGTTCGGGGAATTGTTCGGGCGAGATCGGCACCCGAGAAGAAATGACTGATTTCGGGCGTGCGGCTTCTCACACGGCAAGCGTTTGAGATCGGCTGCCGGGCGTGGTTATAAGCAGCACTGCTTCACGAGACATCACGTGTCGCCTCGGCATATCCTGAATTGCCGGATCAATGTTGTCGGTGTAGCAGCAGGAGAATCAGCCCGGAGAGTAAAGGCGCATACGCGCATCGCGCTCGGCGGCCGACTCACTCAACAGTTCGTTGATGACTTGCGCACGCGTCTTGCCGGAACCGGCGTCAGGAACGGGAAGCGGGTAGTTGCTGGCTTCTCCGTAGAAAAGACGGCCTTGCTGCATAGCAGCCTTGGTCTCCGCGATGACCTGCTCTCGCGTTTTCTCGCTCTTGAAGTGTTCTGGATGAACGATGACGCCCTGTTCGTTGTTGGCGGGATGCTCGTATGCTGCCGAAGCCATCCCTGGAAGGCCCAGGGCAGCCACTGCGGCTGCAGCGGCGATCATGGAAGAAAGGGAGAGGCGTTGTTGGGTCATGATTGAAGCTCCTGACAAAGGTGGATGAAACTTGCATCTCCCATGCCTTGGTTAGGCGCTGAGGAGATGTGTTCATCGTAGGGAGCGCACCCCAACAGAATCTAGACGGCCCGATGAGTTTGTTGTCAGCTTCAGGGTTTCGCGACGCGATGCGGAAACACCAGGGTGAAGCAGGTGCGCCCTTGCCCCGAGCTTGCCGTGACGCGGCCGCCGTGGGCCTCGGCGATGGCGCGCGTGATGGCCAGACCTAAGCCCGATCCGTCGGTGTCCGGATGGATCCTGGAAGCATCGGCGCGGTAGAAGCGGTCGAACAGCCGGGGCAGAATCTTGGCGTCGATGTCGGCGCCGGTGTTCTCCACGGCCACTGTCGTGGCCTGTACGGTGGTGGCGATGCGGATGGTGACGTCGCCGGCCTCGGGCGCGTGGCGCAGGGCGTTGGACAGCAGGTTGCTCACCGCGCGGCGGAACATCAGGCGGTCGCCCTCGACCTCGCCGTCGCCCTCCAGGCGCAGCCGGATGCGCTTTTCCTCGGCCACGGCCTCGTAGAAGTCGAGCAGCGCCTGCGCGTCCTGGCGGACGGAAAACCGCTCCTTGTGCGGCAGATCCACGCCGCGCTCGGTCTTGGCCAGGAACAGCATGTCGGACACCATGCGCGCCAGCCGCTGGAATTCCTCGGCGTTCGAGGCCAGGATGTCGCGGTAGGTTGCGGCATCGCGCTTGGTCGCCAGCGCCACCTGGGTCTGGGTCAGCAGATTGCTGATGGGGGTGCGCAGCTCGTGTGCCAGGTCCGACGCGAAATCGGTCAGGCGCTGGAAGTCCTCCTGCAGCCGATCCAGCATACGGTTCAGCTCTTGCGCCAGGTCGGCCATTTCCACCGGCACGGCCTGCACGGGCATGCGCTCACCGAGCTTCTGGCCCGTCACCTTGGCGGCCCGTGACTTCATGTCGCGCAAGGGCGCTAGCCCCTGGCGCGCGGCGAACCACGAGAGCAGGCCGCAGATGGCGATGGCGGCGAGCACATACAGGGCCAAGCTGCGCCGCAGGCCGTTGAGAAACTGCGTGTGGTGATCCGTATCCGCCGCGATCCAGACCATCAGGGGGGTGCTGGAGTAGGCAGGGGCGGCCTTGAAGACCAGTGTATGGAACCGGGCACCGTCGTGCCGCAACACCCCAAACACCTTGTTTTCACCGGCGCGCAGAGGCATATCGCCGCGCATGGTGGGGATGAACCCTCGGGATTGAAAGACCACTGCTCCTTGTCCATCCTGGACTTGGGCGTAGAGATCATGGTGATAGCTCAGCGCCTCGCCCAGTCGCCGGCGAGCGTCGTCCGCCGAGTTGGCATTGCGCAGAATTTCCTCGATCAGGTGTTGCTTGTCTTGCAGCGCCATCCGATCGAGCTCGATGAAATGCCGCTCGGTTTCGACCAGAAACAAGGCGCCCAGCCCCAGCACCACCGAGGCCGCCACCGCAGTGAAGAGCAGGGTCAGGCGCTGTGTCAGCGGCAACCGGCCCCAACGAACCCGAAGCAACACCTATTCCTCCTGCGGTACGTCGAGCACATAACCCATGCCGCGCACGGTCTGGATGAGCTTGACCGGGTGGCCCTCGTCAATCTTCATGCGCAGTCGTCGCATCGCCACCTCTATGACATTGGTGTCGCTGTCGAAGTTCATGTCCCACACCTGCGATGCGATCAGGGACCGCGGCAGCACCTCGCCGTGGCGACGCATCAGCAGTTCCAGCAGGCCGAATTCCTTGGCCGTCAGGTCCACGCGCTTGCCGTTGCGCGAGACCCGGCGGCGCAGCAGATCCAGCTCCAAATCGGCGACACGCAACATGGTGCCTTCGTTGCCCGCCGGGCCGCGGCGCAAGATGATGCGCACGCGGGCCAGCAGTTCCGCAAACGAGAACGGCTTGACCAGATAGTCGTCGGCGCCAAGCTCCAGTCCCTTGACGCGGTCTTCCACCTGGTCGCGTGCGGTCAGGAACAGCACTGGCATTTGCAGGCCGCGCTCGCGCAGCGATTGCAGCACCTGCCAGCCGTTCAGCCCGGGCAGCATGACATCCAGGATCACGAGGTCGTAGGCACCGTGCAAGGCCATGTGCAGCCCATCGGTGCCATGGGGCACCAGGTCCGCGACATACCCGGCCTCGCTCAAGCCCTGGCGCAAATATTCACCAGTCTTGGGCTCGTCTTCGACGATCAATATCTTCACCGGTTCGGCTCCTTTGCGGTTCTGGCGCAAGTGTGCCCCGTGTAAGGCCTGCCGGCATGAAGCTGACAGGAATGTAATGTTGCAAACATCTTGCTGAAAGGGTGGCCTCTCCAGAATCTCCCTATCGTGAGATCAAAGATTCTTCTAGAGGAGACCATGGCCACTTCCAATCACCTGCCGCCTTTCAGGGCCCTGTTGCCTTGGACACTGGCGTTGTTCACAGGGGCGGCGTTTGCACAAGCCCCGGCAGATACCGAAGCTCCCCAGCCTTCACTGCCGACGAAGCTGCAGTATTCGTCCGCTATCGGTGCGTACCAGACCTATGCGGATCAACAGGTGCAATCCTGGCGTGAAGCCAACGATCGCGTGGGCCAAATCGGCGGTTGGCGCGCCTATGCCAAGGAAATCAAGACGGGCAAGTCCGCGTCCGTCAAGGATGCCACCCCCTCTAGCGACCCGCATGTAGGTCATCACGGGGGAGGCACGCCATGATGCGTTTGCGTGCCTCGCACGCCAGACTCGCCCTGTCTGCACTCGGGCTGGCGGTACTGACCGGATGTGCCAGCGTCAGCCTGGAGCAGAACATCGGCCGCGTCAACGACGAAGCGGGCGGCTTCACCGAAGGCAAACTGGCACTGGCACGCACCCAGGAGGAGCGCGACCGGCGTGCGCAAGCCACCGAAGCCCTGCTGGCGCAGCCTTTGGGGCAGAAAGAGGCCGTCCAGCTGGCCTTGAGCAACAGCCCATCCCTGCAGGCCCTGCTGGCGCAAGGCTGGGCCGAGGCGGCCGACGCCGCCCAGGCGGGGCGGATTGCCAATCCCATTTTCGATTTCGAGCGCATGACGGCCGGCCCGGAACTGGGCTTGAGCCGAGCGCTGTCCTTTGGCCTGTTGGATCTGTTGACCTTGCCGACCCGGTACGGCATCGCCACCCGGCGCATCGAGCAATCTCAATTGCGCCTGACCGGCAACGTGGTGGACCAGGTCACCGGGGTGCGCCAGGCCTGGGTGCGGGCCGTGGCCGCACAGCAGGCGCTCCAATATGCCAAGCAGGTCTATGACAGCGCCGAAGCGGGCGCCGAGCTGGCCCGGCGCATGCAAGGCGTGGGCAACTTCAACCGCATCACCCGTGCGCGCGAGCAGGCTTTCTATGCCGATGCGGCCACCCGGCTGAGTGAGACCCAGCACCAGGTCACGGCCCGCCGGGAAGAGCTGGTGCGCCTGCTGGGGCTGAATGAGAGCCAGGCGCAGGCGCTGAAGCTGCCCGAGCGCCTGCCCGACTTGCCCAAGCAAGCGCTGGACCCGCAGGCGGTCGGCGCGCTGGCCACCCGGGCGCGCCTGGACCTTCGCCTGGCGCAGACCGCGCTGGATGCCGCGGCCAAGGCCCAAGGCTTGAACATGGTGACCAGCTTCACCGATATCGAACTCACCGGGCGCCGCAATACCACCTTCGACAACGCTGCGGGAACCCGCGGCACCGCGCGCGGCTGGGAGATCGCGGTGCGCCTGCCCGTCTTTGACTGGGGCGGCATGCAGCGTGACGCGATGAACGCCCGAACCCTGGCGGCCGCCAACCAGCTCGAAGCGGCGGCGCGTGCCGCAGGCTCCAGCCTGCGTGAAAGCTACTCGGCCTATCGGACGGCCTACGACGTGGCGCGGCATTACCGCGACGAAGTGGTGCCGGTGCGCAAGGTGATCGCGGAGGAGAACCAGCTTCGCTACAACGGCATGTTGATCAGCGTGTTCGAACTGTTGGCCGATGCGCGCGACCAGGTCGGTGCCGTCACGGCGGCCCTGGACGCGCAGAGGCAATTCTGGCTGGCCGATGCCGCCTTGCAGGCCTCCGTGATCGGGCGCCCCACCAACACCACCCTGTCAGTCACCACCAGCGCGCCCAGCGACGCGGCTGCCGGTCACTGATGCACAGACGATTGCCATGACATCCAGAAGAGATTTTTTCAAGGTCGCCGGGATTGCGGGCGGCGCCGTCGCGGCCGGCGCGGTCAGCCGTGTCGCCATGGCGGCCTTGCCCGAGCCCGTCATTCAGACCAGCCCAAACACCATGGCGCCACTGATCCCCGATTCGGGCCGGCCGTACAACCCCGTGGTCACGCTCAACGGCTGGACGCTGCCTTGGCGGATGAACCAGGGCGTCAAGGAGTTTCATTTGGTGGCCGAACCCGTGGTGCGCGAGATGGCTCCGGGCATGAAGGCCCACCTGTGGGGCTACAACGGTCAGAGCCCCGGCCCGACCATCGAAGTGGTGGAGGGCGACCGCGTGCGCATCTTCGTCACCAACAGGCTGCCTGAGCACACAGCCGTGCACTGGCATGGCCAGCGCCTGCCCAACGGCATGGATGGCGTGACCGGTCTGACGCAGCCAGCCATTCCGTCCGGCAAGACCTTCGTCTACGAGTTCGTTGCGCGCCGCCCGGGCACCTTCATGTACCACCCGCACGCCGACGAGATGGTGCAAATGGCCATGGGCATGATGGGCTTCTGGGTCACGCACCCGAAAGCCAAACACTCCTTGATCGACGAAGTGCAGCGGGATTTCTGTTTCCTGCTCAGTGCGTATGACATTGAGCCAGGCGCTGCAACGCCCAAGGTCGCGGAAATGACGGACTTCAACCTGTGGACATGGAACAGCCGTGTCTTTCCGGGCATCGACTCCTTGAATGTCCGTCTCAATGACAAGGTTCGCATTCGCATCGGTAACCTCACCATGACCAACCACCCGATGCACGTGCATGGTCATGAATTCACGGTCACCGGCACCGATGGCGGCCCCGTGCCCAAAAGCGCGCGCTGGCCCGAGGTGACCACCGACGTGGCCGTGGGCCAGATGCGCCAGATCGAATTCGTTGCCGACGAGGAAGGCGACTGGGCCTTTCACTGCCACAAGAGCCATCACACTATGAACGCCATGGGGCACAACGTGCCCACGCTCATTGGCGTGGACCACAGCGGCCTGTCCAAAAAGATCAACCAGCTGATCCCGGACTACATGGTCATGGGCGAACGCGGCATGGCCGACATGACCGAGATGGAAATGCCGATTCCCGACAACACCATCCCGATGATGACCGGTGAAGGACCGTTCGGGTCGGTGGAGATGGGCGGCATGTTCAGCGTGCTCAAGGTGCGCCGTGACCAGAAGCCGGGCGACTACACGAACCCGGGCTGGTTCAAGCATCCCGCCGGCACGGTGGCGCATGAGGTCACCGGCCCCATGGCCGAGCCGGCGCGTTTCAGTGCCGAGGGCGGCCAGTCCATGCCGCGCCAGCGCAAGCCGGCAACGCCGACCGAAGTCAAGGTGCGCAAGCCCGCTTCGCATGGCGAGCATTGAATTTTCCCTTCGATTTCCAACCCGAGAACACCCATGAAATTCACGCGATCCACTATTTCTCAACTCTTCGCCATGCTTGCGCTGGCCGCATCGGGGGCAGCCTTTGCCAGCGGCAACCATGCGGGCGGCCACGGCCATGACGAGGGGGGCGAGACGGCCATTGGCAAGCCCGGTGTCGCCGCCAAAGCCAGCCGCACCATCACCATCGAGATGAGCGACAAGATGCGCTTCACGCCTTCCGACCTGACGGTCAAAAAGGGCGAGACCGTGCGTCTCATCGTCAAGAACACCGGACAGCTCAAGCACGAACTCAGCCTCGGCACTCAGGAGGAACTGATGGAACACCTGGAGCAGATGAAGAAATTCCCCGGGATGGAGCACGACGAGCCCGGCAAGATCACCCTGGAGCCGGGCAAGCAGGGCGAGATCGTCTGGCAGTTCACCAAGGCGGGTGTCGTCGATTTCGCCTGCCTGCTACCGGGCCACTATGAAGCCGGCATGAAGGGCGCCATCAAGGTGGGCCGCAAGTGATGGCCTGAAACGCCCACCACAGCCGGCCCAGCCATGGCCGAGCCAGCCTATAGATCCATCCATTCACCCAGAGGTCACCATGAACACCATCCAACGTCTGCTCACCCTCTCCGCCCTGGCCATGGGCCTTGCCCTGCCGATGGCGGGCCATGCCCAGGTCAGCCCCAGTCCAGGCCAGGTGGCGGCGCCTGTGTCGGACTCCATGACCGATGGCGAGGTCAAGAAGGTCGATCCGGACAACGGCAAGATCACCCTCAAGCATGGAGACATCAAGAACCTGGACATGCCCGGAATGACCATGGTCTTCACCGTTCGCGACAAGGGCCAACTCACCAAGCTCAAGCCCGGCGACAAGGTGCAATTCATGGTCGTCCAGGAAGGCGGGAAGATGGTCGTCACCGACATCCAACCCGCGCACTGAGCAGAGTCACCACCGCATCATGCCGCCGGACGCGGCTGCCCTAGCCAACCCCTGCAACGCAAGAAGGAAGCATCATGGTTCATATTCGCCATACCCTGATCGGTCTCTGTGTCGCCGCCGCCTCCGTGGGCGTGCTGGCGCAAGGCGCCGACGGGCACAAGGACCACCACCCGGCGGAAACGACCGCCCCTGCGGCGGCAGCTCCGGCGCCGGCTGCAGCACCGCCATCGCAGGCCATGAGCCCGGACATGATGGCCGCGATGGAACAACGCATGCGGGCCATGCACGAGAAGATGGCCGCCGCCAAGACGCCCCAGGAGCGCCAGGCGTTGATGGCCGAACACATGAAGACCATGCAGGACGGCATGCGCATGATGAAGTCGATGCACGGCCAGATGGCATCGGGCAACCCACCCGCCGGTATGGCTGGCATGCAGCACGACCCGCAGATGATGGAAAAGCGCATGGCCATGATGGAGTCGATGATGCAGATGATGATGGATCGAATGTCCATGTCGCAAACCTCCACTCCCGGCACAAAGTGAGGAGGCCGTCATGACCCATGACCATGCATCCCATCCGCAGAGTGTGCAGACCGGCGGGTTCTGGCGCTCGCGCTATGCCATCGGCCTGCTCGTGTTCGGCGCCGTCGCCGGGTACTTCCTATGGACCGAACACCGTGCCCACCTGGCGCAATGGTGGCCCTATGCCTTCCTGCTGGCCTGCCCGCTGATGCATGTCTTCATGCACAAAGGCCATGGTGGTCATGGCGGCCACGGTGGTGGCGCCGGAGCCACTGGCCAGGGCACTGGACAAAACTCCGACAGGGGCTGAGGCCATGGAGCACACGGGATCTTCGTATGGCCTGTGGACTCTGGTGGTGCTCAACGTGGCGATCTTCGTCATGTTCGCCTTCAGCTTCTTCAAGCCGGCCAGCGCGCGCGACTGGCGCAGTTTCGGGGCGTTCACAGCGTTCATCGTGGCGCTGTTCGTGGAGATGTATGGCTTCCCGCTGACCATCTACTTCCTGTCGGGCTGGCTGGGCCAGAAGCTCCCGGGCGTGGACCTGCTGAACCACAACGCCGGTCACCTGCTGGAGCTGCTGTTCGGCTGGGGCGGTGATCCGCACCTTGGGCCATTCCACATTCTCAGCTACCTGTTCATTGGCGGCGGCTTCTGGCTGCTGGCCGCGGCTTGGCCCGTGCTCTACGAGGCCCAGCGGCAGGGGCGGCTGGCGCGCACCGGTGTTTACGCTCGGGTGCGGCATCCGCAGTACATCGCCTTCGTGCTGATCATGTTCGGCTTTCTCCTGCAATGGCCGACCTTGCTGACGCTGTTGATGTTCCCGGTGCTTGTGGTGATGTATGCCCGCCTGGCGCACAACGAGGAGCAGGAAAGCGGACGCCGTTTTGGACAGGCTTGGCAGGAGTATGCGCAGCATGTCCCGCGTTTCATTCCGCGCTGGGGCGCATGGGTTCAGCCTTGAGCGACGCATCCGATGACCAGAATGTGACCATCAGCATGAAATCAAGGAAGTTGCGATGACGTTGAAACCGCTGATCCTGGGGGCCGTAGGATTGCTGGCCTTGCTGCTGGTCGCAGGGGTGGGTTACTTTTCCCTGCGCGCCAGCAACCGGCCAGTGACGCCGCCGCCGCACAGCATGCGTCCCGATGATCCCCAGGTGCTGCGCGTCGGCGCCCGCATCTACGCGCAGCAGTGTGCGGCTTGCCATGGGGCCAAGGGCGAGGGCCAGCCCAACTGGCGTGATCGTGGATCGGATGACTTGCTTCCTGCGCCGCCGCACGATCCCAGCGGCCACACTTGGCACCATCCCGACGAGCAACTGTTCGCCATCACTAAGCAGGGACTGGCCCAATTGATCAATCAGCCCGACTACCGTACGGCGATGCCCATCTATGGTGGAGTATTGAGCGACGACGAGATCGTGGCCGTGCTGTCATGGATCAAGGCGCAATGGCCGCCAGAGATACGGCGCCGCCACGACGAAATCAATGTCCAGTACCGCCAGTCTTTGTCCCGATAGCCATCGGGGCATGGGCCAATGCGGACCGAATGCGTCCACAAGGAAAGGGACTTGACCTTGCCGCGATGGCAAGGTCAAGAATCGAGATAACTCAACAAAGGCATGGGCATGAACCAACACCTGCATCACCACGGCCATACCGCAGGCGAACAGACCCCGGCAACTTCTGCCGCGGTGCCCATGGAGGCCCCGGCGGGCACCATCTACACCTGCCCCATGCACCCGGAAGTGCAGCAGGATCATCCCGGCAATTGCCCGAAATGCGGCATGTCGCTCGAACCGGTGATTCCGCTGGATGAGGAGGACAACAGCGAACTGATCGATTTTCAGCGCCGCTTCTGGTGGACCCTGCCGCTGACCGTGGTGGTCACCATCCTGGCGATGTTCGGCCACCGCCTCGGCTGGTTCGACATGAAGACCCAGACCTGGGTCGAGCTGGTGCTGTCGCTGCCGGTGGTGTTGTGGACGGGATGGCCATTCTTTGTCCGCTGCTGGCAGTCCATCGTCAACCGCAGCCCCAATATGTGGACGCTGATCGGCCTGGGCACCGGCGCCGCCTTTGTCTACAGCGTGGTCGCCACCCTCGCGCCCGGCGTGTTTCCAGACTCGTTCATCGCCCACGGCCGCGTCGCCGTCTATTTCGAGGCGGCGGTCGTCATCATCTCGCTGACCATGCTGGGTCAGATCATCGAATTGAAGGCGCGCTCGCAGACTTCGGCGGCCATCAAGGCTCTGCTGGGCCTGGCCCCCAAGACGGCGCGCCGCATCAATGCCGACGGCAGCGAGGAGGACGTGCCTTTGAACCATGTTCACGTCGGCGACCTGCTGCGCGTGCGGCCCGGCGAGAAAGTGCCCGTCGATGGCGTGGTGACCGAGGGCAGCAGTGCCGTCGATGAATCCATGCTCACCGGCGAGCCCGTGCCGGTGACCAAGCGCGCCGGCGACGGCCTGATTGGCGCCACGATGAACACCAGCGGCGCACTGGTGATGCGCTCGGAGAAGGTCGGCGCCGCCACCATGCTGTCGCAGATCGTGCAGATGGTGGCCAATGCCCAGCGCTCCAAGGCGCCGATGCAGCGCATGGCCGACGTGGTGGCCGGCAAGTTCGTGGTCGTGGTGGTGCTGATCGCAATCGCGACCTTCTTCGTCTGGGGATTCTTCGGCCCCGAGCCGAGCTGGGTGTTCGGCCTGATCAACGCCGTGGCGGTGCTGATCATTGCCTGCCCTTGCGCGCTGGGCCTGGCGACCCCGATGTCCGTGATGGTCGCCACCGGCCGCGCGGCAACGCAGGGGATTCTATTCCGCGATGCCGGCGCCATCGAAAAAATGCGCGAAGTGGATACGCTGATCGTGGACAAGACCGGCACCCTGACCGAAGGCAAGCCGGCCTTCGACACCGCCGTCGCCGACCCGGGCTACACGCCGGATGAGGTGCTGCGCCTGGCGGCCAGTCTGGATCAGGGCAGCGAGCACCCGCTGGCGGATGCCATCGTCCGCGCCGCGCGGGACAAAGGGCTGAGCCTGACCAAGGCCGACGACTTCGAATCGGGCAGCGGCATCGGCGTGCGCGGCACGGTCGAAGGCAAGCATCTGGTGCTGGGCAACACCGCCTTGATGCAGCAGGAGAACGTGGCCACCGATGCGCTCAAGGCGGACGCAGAGCGCCTGCGCAGCGAGGGTGGCAGCGTGATGCACCTGGCCGTGGACGGGCGGCTGGCAGGCATCCTGGCCGTCACCGACCCGATCAAGACCACCACGGCCGACGCCATCAAGACGCTGCACGACAGTGGCCTGCGCATCGTCATGGCGACGGGCGACGGCCTGACCACGGCCCGGGCGGTGGGCGCTAAGCTCCGCATCGACGAAGTGCATGGCGAAGTCAAGCCGGCCGACAAACTGGCCTTGGTGGAGCGGCTGCAGAAGGAGGGGCACGTCGTCGCCATGGCCGGCGACGGCATCAACGACGCACCTGCCCTGGCCAAGGCCGACGTGGGCATCGCTATGGGCACCGGCACCGACGTGGCCATGAACAGCGGCCAGATCACCCTGGTCAAGGGCGATCTGCGCGGCATCGCAGCCGCGCGCGACATCTCCATCGACACCGTGCGCAACATGCGCCAGAACCTGTTGTTCGCCTTCGTTTACAACGGTATCGGCGTGCCCATCGCCGCCGGCGTGCTTTATCCCATCACGGGCTGGTTGCTGTCTCCATTGATTGCAGCACTGGCCATGAGCCTGAGCTCGGCCTCCGTCATCTTCAACGCGCTGCGGCTGCGGCGCGCACGAGGCTAACCCGCATCGAGACAATCAAAGAAAGGAGATCGATCATGATGAACGGAATGTATATGAACGACATGGCGTGGTGGTTTGGCGCCCACTGGCTGATGATGCTGCTGGGTGCGGTGGTGATCGTGCTGCCGTTTTGGAAGATCTTTGCCAAGGCGGGCTTTTCCGGCTGGCTCGGCCTGCTGATGATCGTCCCCATGGTCAACCTGATCGCACTGTACGTGCTTGCGTTCTCGGAGTGGCCGAGATCGAAACGCGCCGACAAGTTGGATTCCGGTGAAATGAATCCAGGGTCTCGGTGACCTCGCATGCGCGGTGACTGGGCTGTCACGCGGGTAGATGAGCCATGGTGGCACTTCTTTCCTGGGACGGCTCTCTGATCCGCGGCAAGTTGTCACACATCCAGCACAGCGAACATCCCACCATGGTTTCCATCCGACGCATCGTCACACAATGGGGCCGCCGAATCGTCGGCGGCCTCATCGTGACCTTGTTGTTCTCGCAGATGGCGCTGGCGATGTATGCCTGCCCCAAGCTGGATGCGGATACGCACGCGGCATCGATGCAGATGGCGGGCATGGCCATGGACGAAGCCGCCGGCATGTCCGCCATGCCGGACTGCCATGCCATGCCAGGGACGATGGACGACGAGTCTCCGCAGTTATGCCGTGCCCATTGCAGCGGTGACGGCAAGCCCGCGCCGTCTCCGCAAGGGCTGGACGTTCCATCTATTGCGGCGGCCCATGCGGTCTGGATTGCCTACCTGCTTCCCGTGGTGCCCGACCCGCAATCATCGACCGGCGCCAGGTTTGACCCAGCGTGGCTCGACCACCGAACGGGCTCTCTCCCCCTCTATCTCACTTTCCAAGTCCTGCGCAATTGACACACCAGGTCGTGCCCGTCGTGCATTGGCACGGCAGAACACGTGACTTCGTGGCTATCAATTTCGAGGACCATCATGCTTATTTCTTCCTCCGGCGCTCCCGGCGAGCGTCGCCCCGCGCCTGGACATGGCGTATTGCGTGCGATCCCGCGCCGCACATGGATACATCGACTGAGCATCTTGAGCATTGCCCTGGCTGGCAGCATGTTCGCCGCCAGCCGGACCTACGCGCTCAGCTTTGCCGAAGCACGAGAAATCGCTGAACAGCAAAGCCCGCGGGTTTCCGCGCAGCGATTGCAGATCGACGCGGTCGAGTCCGCGCAGAAGGCCGCCGGCACGCTACCCGATCCCAAGCTCTCCGTCGGTCTTGAAAACCTCCCCATCAGCGGCATGGACCGCTGGAGCCTGACGCGCGAGTCCATGACCGGGCAGCGCCTGGCCCTGATGCAGGAGGTTCCCAATCAGGCCAAGCGCGCGGCCAAGGTGGCCAGCGCCCAGGCGCGCGTGGAACGCGAACGCGCGGCGCTGGTGCTGCAGCGCCTGCAGATACGGCAGGAACTCGGTCTGGCCTGGATCGCCGCGCAGGCAGTCGAGCAGCGGGAACAGTTGCTGACGGAGCTGCTGGCGGAGAACCAGCGCCTGCAAGACAGCCTGCCCGCGCGGGTGGCGGGCGGATCGGCCCAGGCAGGCGACCTGCTGGCCGCGCAGCAGGAGGCGCTGGCGCTGTCGGACCGGCGCGACGACCTGCAACGCGACCGGTCCAAGGCGCGAGCCATGCTGCGGCGCTGGGTCGGGCCGCGCGCCGACGAATCGCTACAGGGCGGCACCGGACCGCTCATCCATCCCGTTGCGCAGTTGCGCGCCGAGCTATCCAGCCACGCCGAGCTGGCGCTGTACCCGACCATGCAAAGCATGGCACGGGCGGAATCCCACGAGGCGCAGTCGGAATCGCGTGGCGACTGGTCCTGGGAAATTGCCTATAGCCGACGCGATCGTCGATGGGGCGACATGGTGTCGTTCCAGGTGACGTTCGATCTGCCATGGCAAAAGGATCGACGCCAGACCCCGATGATCCAGGCCAAGCAGCGCGAGCTGGAGCGCCTGGAAGCCGAGCAGGAAGACGTGGCGCGGCGGCATTTGCAGGAGCTTGACGACAGCGCGGCCGAATTGCAGGCCCTGGACAGCCAGATCGAGCGCCTCAAGTCCACCGGGCTGCAGTTGGCGCAGGGGCGAGCGGAGCTCGCGCTGGGCAACTACCGGGCCGCCAAGGGCGACCTGGGCGCCGTGCTCGGCGCCCGCGCTCAGGTGCTGGAGACGCGCCTGCGCCTGATCGACCTGCAAGCCCAGCGCGACGGCGTGACGACGCGCCTGAACAGCCTGATCGCTGATTAACGGATCTCACAACCATGAACAACTCTCTGAAAAAATCGCTCGCGGGCCTGACGCTGATCGCCATCGGCGTGGCCGCGGGTTGGGGCCTGTCCCAATGGCGCAGCAGCACACATGCTGTGGACGGAGCAGCGCCCCAAGCCGGCGCGGCGGCCGAGCGCAAGGTGCTGTACTGGTACGACCCCATGTCGCCGACGCAGAAGTTCGACAAGCCCGGCAAGTCTCCTTTCATGGACATGGATCTGGTACCCAAGTATGCCGACGAGGATGCCCAGGACAGCGTGGGCCTGAGCGTATCGGCCCAGACCGTGCAGGCGCTGGGTCTGCGCACGGCCGAGGTGGTGCAGCGCGCCATAGGCTCCGATGTGGACGCGGTGGGAACGGTGCTGCTCAACGACCGCGATGTCAGCATCGTGCAGGCGCGCTCCGCCGGCTTTGTGGAGCGGGTCTATGCGCGCGCGCCGGGCGATGTGATCGCGGCCGGCGCGCCGCTGGCGGATCTGCTGCTGCCGGAATGGGTGGCGGCGCAGCGCGAATTTCTGGCGGTGCGTGCGCTCAAGGATGAGTCGCTGACGGCGGCCGCCCGGCAAAGGCTGCTGCTGCTGGGCATGCCGCAGGCCCTGGTGGCCCAGGTGGAGCGCACGGGCGAGCCCAGGGGCGTCTACACCGTGACCACGCCCCAGGGCGGGCTGGTGGCCGAGCTCATGGTGCGCCAGGGCATGACTATCTCTGCGGGCGCAAGCCTGGCGCGCGTGAATGGCCTGGGCACCGTCTGGATCGAGGCCGCAGTACCCGAGGCGCAAAGCGGCCCGCTGCAACTGGGGCAAGAAGCCCAGGTGCGCCTGGCGGCGTTTCCCGGCGAGGTGCTGCGGGCGCGCATCGTGAGCATCCTGCCGCAGGCCAACAGCGACACGCGCACGGTGCGCGTGCGGCTGGAACTGGCCAACCCCGGCCAGCGCCTGAAGGCCGGCATGTCCGGCCAGATCACGCTCAAGGGCCGCGAGCAGCCCGCACTGCTGGTTCCCAGCGAAGCCGTCATCCGCACCGGCAAGCGCGCCCTGGCCTATGTGGTCGATGGCCCTGGCAAATTCCACCCCGTGGAGGTGCAGCTGGGGGCGGAGATCGGCGACCAACTCGTGGTGCAAGGTGGACTGGAGGCGGGGCAGCAGGTGGTGGCCTCGGCACAGTTCCTGATCGACTCCGAGGCCAGCCTGCGCGGCCTGTTGCCCGCAGCGCCGGGGGCGACGCCGGAGCATGGGGCGCATGGCGCGGCCCCGGCCTACACGGTGCGCGGTGTGGTGGAAGAAGTCTCCACTGCCGAGCTGACGCTGGCGCATGACGCCATCCCCGCCCTCAAGTGGCCCGCCATGACCATGGGCTTCAAGCTGGCCGACCCCCGCCTCGCCGCAGGCCTGGCACCCAAGCAACAGGTGCGCTTCACCTTCTCCAAGCAGGGAGAGGACTACGTGATCACCGCCATCGAAGGGATCAAGCCATGATTGCCAAATTGATCCGCTGGTCGGTGGCGAACCGCTTTCTGGTGCTGCTGGCCACGGCCATGCTTACGGCCTGGGGGGTGTGGGGCGTGCGCAGCACGCCCGTGGATGCCTTGCCGGACCTGTCCGACGTGCAGGTCATCATCCGTACCAGCTACCCCGGCCAGGCGCCGCAGATCGTGGAAAACCAGGTCACCTATCCCCTGGCCACGACCATGCTGTCGGTGCCGGGGGCCAAGACGGTGCGCGGCTTTTCGTTTTTCGGGGACTCGTTCGTCTATGTCCTGTTCGAAGATGGCACTGACCTGTACTGGGCGCGCTCGCGGGTGCTGGAGTACCTGAACCAGGTTCAGGGACGCCTGCCGGCCACAGCCAAGCCGGCCCTGGGGCCGGATGCCACGGGGGTGGGCTGGATCTTCCAGTACGCACTGGTGGACCGCACGGGCAAGAACGATCTGGCGCAGTTGCGCGCGCTGCAGGACTGGTTTCTGAAGTTCGAGCTCAAGAGCCTGCCCAATGTGGCAGAGGTAGCCTCGGTGGGCGGCATGGTCAAGCAGTACCAGGTTGTGCTCGACCCGGTCAAGCTCGCCTCCTACGGACTGAGCCAGGAGCAGGTGCGCGCGGCGCTGGTGGCCGCCAATCAGGAAACTGGCGGCTCGGTGCTGGAGCTGGCGGGGGCCGAATACATGGTGCGCGCCAGCGGCTATCTGAAAACCCTGGATGATTTCCGTGCAGTACCGCTGGTGGCGCGCGGCGGTGTGCCGGTGCGCCTGGGCGACGTGGCCACGCTACAGATCGGGCCGGAGATGCGGCGCGGCATCGCCGAACTCGATGGCGAGGGCGAGGTCGCCGGCGGCGTGGTCATCCTGCGTTCGGGCAAGAATGCCCAGGAGACGATTGCCGCCGTCAAGGCCAAGCTGGGCGAGCTGCAGGCCAGCCTGCCGCAGGGGGTGGAGATCGTCACCACCTACGACCGCAGTGCCCTCATCGAGCGCGCCATCCGCAACCTCACCATCAAGCTAGGGGAGGAGTTTCTGGTGGTGGCGCTGGTCTGCGTGCTGTTCCTGTGGCACCTGCGCTCGGCGCTGGTGGCCATCATTTCGTTGCCGCTGGGGGTGATGATGGCCTTCCTCATCATGCGCTACCAGGGGATCAATGCCAACATCATGTCGCTGGGCGGCATCGCCATCGCCATAGGCGCGATGGTGGATGCGGCCGTGGTCATGATCGAGAACGCGCACAAGAAGCTGGAAGCCTGGCAACACGCGCATCCGGATCAGCGGCTGCAAGGCAAGGAACGCTGGGAGGTGATCACGCGGGCCGCGGAGGAAGTCGGTCCGGCGCTGTTCTTCTCGCTGCTCATCATTACCTTGTCCTTCATCCCCGTCTTTACCCTCGAAGCCCAGGAGGGACGCCTGTTCGGGCCGCTGGCGTTCACCAAGACCTACGCCATGGCGGCGGCGGCGGGCCTGTCCGTGACGCTGATCCCGGTGCTCATGGGCTACTGGATTCGCGGACGCATTCCCGACGAGCAGAAGAATCCCATCACCCGCATGCTGATTGCGGTGTACCGGCCCAGCCTGGAATGGGTGCTGCGCTGGCCCAAGGCAACCTTGCTGATCGCGGTGCTGGCGCTGGCGACCACGGCCTGGCCGCTGGCCCGGCTTGGTGGCGAATTCCTGCCCCGGCTGGATGAGGGGGATCTGCTCTATATGCCCTCGGCCTTGCCGGGGCTGTCGGCGCAACGCGCCACGGAGCTGCTGCAGCTCAGCAACCGCATGATCAAGACGGTGCCCGAGGTCGAAACCGTGTTCGGCAAGGCGGGTCGTGCGGAAACCGCGACCGACCCCGCGCCGCTGGAGATGTTCGAGACCTCGGTGAAGCTCAAGCCCCGAGAGCAATGGCGCGCCGGCATGACGCCCGAGAAGCTCATCGAGGAGCTGGATCAGGCGGTGAAAATCCCCGGCCTGTCCAACATCTGGATTCCGCCGATCCGCAACCGCATCGACATGTTGGCTACCGGCATCAAGAGTCCGATCGGCGTCAAGGTGACGGGCAACGACCTGCATGTGATCGATCGCATCGCGGCAGAGGTGGAGCAGGTCGCGAAGGGCATTCCAGGCGTGTCGTCATCGTTGGCGGAGCGGCTGACCGGCGGCCGGTATGTGGACGTGCAGATCGACCGCGTGGCGGCGGGGCGCTATGGGCTGAACGTGGCCGATGTCCAGGCGGTCGTCGCCGGTGCCGTCGGTGGCGAAAACGTGTCGGAGACCGTGGAGGGGCTGGCGCGCTTCCCGATCAATCTGCGATACGCGCGTGAATGGAGGGATTCACCGGAAAGGCTGAAGCAACTGCCCATCTTCACCCCCATGGGGCAACAGATCACGCTGGGCACGGTGGCGCGCATCGCCATCACCGATGGCCCGCCCATGCTCAAGAGCGAGAACGCGCGCCCGTCCGGCTGGGTGTACGTTGACGTGCGCGGGCGCGACCTGGCCTCGGTGGCTAACGAGCTGCGCGATGCGATCAGCCGTCAGGTGAAACTGGAGCCGGGGGTGAGCATTGCCTACTCTGGGCAGTTTGAGTACATGGAGCGGGCCAATGCGCGCCTGAAGGTCGTGGTGCCGGCCACCTTATTGATCATCTTCATCCTGCTGTACCTGACCTTCGGGCGCGTGGACGAGGCGAGCTTGATCATGGCCACCTTACCGTTTGCTCTCACAGGGGGTATCTGGTTCCTGTATCTGCTGAACTACAACCTGTCCATCGCCACAGGGGTCGGGTTCATCGCGCTGGCGGGTGTAGCGGCGGAGTTCGGCGTGGTCATGCTTATTTATCTGAAGCACGCCCTGGAGGAACGCTGCCCTGATGGCCGCAGGCCGACGCTGCCAGAACTGCTGGACGCGATTCGGGAAGGCGCCGTGCTGCGCGTGCGACCCAAGGCCATGACCGTAGCGGTCATCCTGGCGGGCCTGGTGCCCATCGTCTGGAGTAGTGGCACGGGCTCGGAGGTCATGAGCCGCATTGCGGCGCCTATGCTCGGAGGCATGGTGACGGCACCATTGCTGTCCTTGTTCGTGATTCCCGCTGTATATGTGTTGATGCGCAAGCCGCGCTAGCTTGAAATACCAGCAGGATTGATTCATGGAATTACGCCACCTTCGCTGCTTTATCTCAGTCGCAGAGGAACTTCACTTTGCTCGCGCGGCCGAGAAATTGCATATCGAGCAATCACCGTTGTCGCGCGCAATCAAGGAGCTGGAAGAAGAACTGGGCGTGATGCTGTTCGCCCGCACTACGCGCAGCACTCGGCTGACTCGCGCTGGAAGGTTGTTCCTGGAGCATGTGCAGCGTGTCTTCACCGCTTTGGAGCAGGCGCGCGACAGTGTGCAAGCCGCAGCCAACGGGTTCGACGGTCAGTTACGTATCGCCTTGTCCGACGGCATCACTCCTTCACGTCTTCCGGCCTTGCTCGCGCGCAGCCGCGAAGAAGACCCGGAGGTGGAAATCCGGCTGTTCGAGGTGCCTTTGGCCCAGCAGATCAAGGGGTTGCATGACGACCTGTACGACGCCGGATTCTCGATGGCCGAGGATGCGGGCGATGGCATCCTTGTAGAACCAGCCTGGGACGATCAGCTGATGGTGGCGGTGCCGGCACGCCACCCCGTATTGGCCTTCAAACGTATCCCTTTGGATGAGGTTCTGCGCTACCCATTGGCATTGGGTGATCCGGCAAGCTGCGAAGGGCACGCGCGCCAGGTGGATCGCTTCCTGCGCCAGCAGACAGCGCAGGAGCCGCTGATCGCGCAACGGGTGGCGACGTTCGAGGTCATGATGACGCTGGTTTCCGCTGGGCTGGCCCTGGGGCTGGCAGGCGCTGCGCACATTGCATCCAGCCGCGAACTGAACGTGGTGGCCCGCCCCTTGGCAGGCAGGCCACCGATGTTGACTACTTACCTGCTGCGTCGGGATACTGAACCGACTCAGGTGCTGGCGCGCTTCATCGAGCGGTTTCAGCTTATCGGCTCGACAGGCGGTGATGCGGCCACCATTCGGGGAGGTGTGTGATGCGTGATTCAGTGATGCTTGCGGCATTCGCCGCCATTGTTCTTGTCGCCTGCGGTAAACCCGAGTCAGCCGCGATGGAAACTGTGGAATCGCTGGCTGCCAATCCAGAGCGCCTCAAGACGCTGCGCGAGCAGTGCAGGCTGGAGAGGGCCAAGATGGGTGATGAGCTGTGCAATCGTGTCTCGGAGGCGACGCGAAAACGCTTCTACGGGAATGGCAACGTACCCTACACACCGCCGAAAGAACCACCCAAGTTCTAACTGCCCAATTGCCGATCGTGACCGGTGGGCCACGCACCATTCGCTTTTTGCTTGACACGCCGCAATGCGCCCGCGCTTGCGGCGGTTTTACGTGCTGCGCCCCGGCGCGAATTCTTGCTTTTTTCTCGACCGTTCTCACGATAACAGTCTTTGACCGGCACTCCCTGCGGCACTGATCCTGATGCCTGCGGCACGTCGTTGTGTCGTAAATGGAGGCAGGGGCATGCAAGGGACGAATGTGCTGTTCGGTCAGATCGCCGTCGTGTTCGGCATCGTGATCGCTGGCGTGTGGGCAGCCACACAATGGACGGCAGCGGCCCTGGGCTATCAGCTACGCCTTGGCTCGCCTTGGTTCGATTTCTTCAGCACGCCGGTCTATCACCCTTGGCGGTTGTTCGAGTGGTGGTTCCTCTTCGACGCCTACGCGCCGCGCGTCTTTGACACGGGCGGCGCCATCGCGGGTGGCAGCGGCTTGCTGGGGGTGGTGGTCGCCATCGGCATGTCGATCTGGCGCTCGCGGCAGTCGCGTTTGGTCACGACCTACGGATCGGCCCGCTGGGCGAGTGCGCAAGACGTTCGCAAGGCCGGCCTCACGCAGTCGACCGGCGTGTTCCTTGGCCAGCACGATCGCCAGTATCTGCGCCATGAAGGCCCGGAACACGTCCTGACCTTTGCGCCCACGCGCAGCGGCAAAGGCGTCGGTCTGGTTGTGCCGACGCTTCTGTCCTGGCCCGCGTCCGCCGTCATCCACGACATCAAGGGCGAGAACTGGAGCATCACCGCCGGCTGGCGCTCGCGTTTCTCGCACTGCCTGCTGTTCAACCCCACAGACAGCCGGTCGGCCGCCTACAACCCGCTGCTGGAGGTGCGGCGCGGCGCGCATGAAGTGCGCGATGTGCAGAACATCGCGGACATCCTGGTCGATCCCGAGGGCGCGCTGGAGAAGCGCAACCACTGGGAAAAGACCTCGCACGCGCTGCTGGTCGGGGCCATCCTGCACGTGCTCTACGCGGGCGAAGACAAGACGCTGCGCGGCGTGGCGAACTTCCTGTCCGATCCGGCCAGTCCCTTCGAGCTGACCCTGCACCGCATGATGACCACACACCACCTGGGCGATGGGCCGCATCCGGTGGTGGCCTCGGCGGCGCGCGAAGTGCTCAACAAGAGCGACAACGAGCGTTCCGGCGTGCTGTCCACGGCCATGTCGTTCCTCGGCCTGTACCGCGACCCCACGGTGGCGGAAGTCACTTCGTGCTGCGACTGGCGCATCGCCGACCTGATCGCGGCCGAATCCCCCGTATCGCTGTATCTCGTGGTGCCGCCTTCGGACATCTCGCGGACAAAGCCGCTCATTCGCCTGATCCTCAACCAGATCGGGCGGCGCCTCACCGAATCGCTCGACGGCTCCGACGGCATCAAACGCCGCCACAAGCTGCTGCTGATGCTCGACGAGTTCCCGGCACTCGGACGTCTGGACTTCTTCGAGACGGCGCTGGCCTTCATGGCCGGCTACGGCATCCGCAGCTTCCTCATCGCGCAGTCGCTCAACCAGATCGACAAGGCCTACGGCCAGAACCACTCCATCCTCGACAACTGCCATGTCCGGGTGACGTTCGCCACCAACGACGAACGCACCGCCAAACGGATTTCCGAGACGCTGGGCACCGCGACCGAACTGCGCGCGCAGCGCAACTACGCGGGCCACCGACTGGCGCCGTGGCTGGGGCACCTCATGGTGTCGCGCCAGGAAACGGCCCGTCCGCTGCTGACGCCGGGCGAAGTGATGCAGCTTCCGCCGGATGAATCGGTGGTGATGGTGTCCAGCCTGCCACCGATCAAGGCCAAGAAGCTGCGCTACTACACGGACGCCAATTTCAAGTGTCGCGTGTTGCCGCCGCCTTCGCTTGCGGATGGGCACTACGCCGACGTGCCTCCCTCGCGGCTCGACGACTGGAGCGGGCTGGCGCTTCCCGCCGTGCCGGTCGCACCTGTTGCCGATGCCGCCGAAGGCTTCGCTGCCGCATCCGACGGCGGCCCACGCCGTCAGCCCGAGCTAACTGAGGCCGTCGCCTACGACCCCGGGCTGGCCGCTCCCTCCACCGACCTCGCGCTGCTCGACGACGACGACCTACTACTTCCCCTTCCTCGCCAGCTTGATCCGGCCATGCAGCGCACGGCCCGGCTGGCTTCCCTCGACCCCAACGACGGAATCGAGCTATGAGCCAGCACCGCCTGAATCTTTTTATTCAACCTGAGCACGCCAGGCGTCTGGACGAACTGGCCGCCAAGAAAGGCGTGTCCAAGTCGTCCATCGTCGCAGCGGCACTCGCATCGTGGCTGTCGCCCGATGCCGCCGACCAGCGCGAGGCGGCGATTGCCAAGCGGCTGGATCGTCTCTCGCGCCAGGCTGAGCGCCTGGAGCGCGACCAGAACATCCAGATCGAAACGCTGGCGCTGTTCATCCGCTACTACCTGACCGTGAGCACGCCGGTTCCCGAGGCGCATCAAGAGGCCGCCCGCGCCCAGGGCAAGGCGCGGTTCGAGCAGTTCGTGGAGCAGTTGGGTCGCCACCTGCTGCGCGGGCGCAGCCTGGTGCGCGACGTGGTGGAGGAGCTGCACCCCCAAGTTCACGAGTTCGGGATGCGGATGGAGGACGCGGCGGCGGTTGCGCAGGCGCGGGAGCGTGCGTCATGAGCGCCCGCATTCCCATTGAAGGGCAGTCCATGACCGCCACCTCGCTCAACCGCCGCATCCAGATGCTGCGCACGGCGATGGGGCCGCTGATCGCCGCTGCACTTGAAGACCCGGACGTGGTGGAGGTGATGCTGAATCCCGATCGCACCCTTTGGGTGGATCGGCTTTCCTCGGGCCGTGCGCCGATGGGCGTGGAACTGTCCGAAGCGGACGGCGAGCGAATCATCCGTCTTGTGGCCGCCCACGTCGGCGCAGAGGTGCATCGCGGGCAACCACTGTTGTCCGCTGAATTGCCAGAAACCGGCGAACGCTTCGAGGGCATCTTGCCGCCTGCCGCTCCGGGGCCGGCCTTCGCCTTGCGCAAGCGCGCCGTGGGCGTGATCCCACTCTCGCGCTACATCGAAGACGGCATGATGACGGCTGAACAGGCGGGCTTTCTGGTGCGGGCCGTGCGCGAGCGCCAGAACATCCTGATTGCCGGCGCGACAAGCAGTGGCAAGACCACGCTCGTCAATGCGCTGCTGGCGGAGATTGCCGCCACGGGCGACCGCGTGCTGGTGCTCGAAGACACGGTGGAGTTGCAGTGCGCGGCCCGCGACCATGTGCCACTGCGCACGCGCCGGGGCGTCGTGTCCATGCAGGAGCTGGTGCGCTCCTCCATGCGCCTGCGCCCGGATCGTGTTGTGGTGGGCGAGGTGCGCGGCGCCGAGGCGCTGGATCTCATCAAGGTCTGGGGCACCGGCCATCCGGGCGGCATCGCCACCATCCATGCGGGCTCCGCCCTCGGGGCGCTGCTGCGCCTGGAGCAACTGATTCTCGAGGTGGCGGTGAACCCGCCGCGTGCGCTGATCGCCGAGGCAGTCAACGTGGTGATCTATATCGCCGGGCGCGGGCGCAGGCGCCGCATCGAGAACATCGCCCGCCTCAATGGCTTCGACGGCGCGGGCTACCGATTGGCGGACGCGTTGGAGACGCCGTTTCCTGAGCCGCCATCACAGTCCGATTTTTCTTCCCCGTCCCTCAATCACCCTGGAGAACTGTCATGACGCAGATGCACGTTCCTGCTTTCCGTGTTTCCGTGAATCCGGCTTCGCCTCTTGCGCGTCTGCGCCACCTGGCCGGGCCGGCCCGCCGTGGCCTGCTGCTGGCCGCGCTGATGCTGTTCCTGGCAGGGACGGCCCAGGCCGCCGGTTCCTCGATGCCGTGGGAAAGCCCGCTGCAATCTATCCTCGAATCCATCCAGGGGCCGGTGGCGCGCATCGTCGCGGTGATCATCATCATCGCCACGGGCCTGGCGCTCGCCTTCGGCGACACGTCGGGCGGTTTCCGCAAGCTGATCCAGATCGTCTTCGGTCTGTCCATCGCCTTCGCGGCTTCGAGTTTCTTCCTGTCGTTCTTCAGCTTCTCGGGTGGGGCCGTCGTATGAGTGTGGCTCATGATGGAACCTTGGGATTCATGCCTGGCTTCGAGGTGCCGCTGCATCGCTCGCTGACCGAGCCGATCCTACTGGGCGGTGCACCGCGCACCGTGGCGATTGCCAACGGTACGCTGGCCGCCGCCGTGGGGTTGGGGCTGCAACTGTGGATTCCGGGCTTGGTGCTCTGGATCGTTGGCCATGCGCTGGCGGTTTGGGGTGCCCGCGTCGATCCGCAGTTCATGCAGGTCTTTGCGCGGCACGTCAAGCACAAGCCACTGCTGGACGTGTGAGGTGATGCCATGCTGAACCTTGCCGAATACCGCCAGCGCCCGGCCTTGCTTGCCGACTGGCTGACTTGGGCCGGGCTGGTGGCGCCGGGTGTCATCCTGAACAAGGACGGCAGTTTCCAGCGCACGGCCCGGTTTCGCGGGCCTGACCTGGACAGCGCCACGCAGGGCGAGCTGATTTCCACGTCAGCGCGGCTGAACAACGCGCTGCGCCGCCAGGGTTCGGGCTGGGCGCTGTTCATCGAGGCCGAGCGCCGCGCCGCGGCCGACTATCCGCACTCCGAGTTTCCCGAGCCGCTGTCATGGCTGGTGGACGAGGAGCGCCGCGCAGCGTTTGAGGATTCGGGCAATCACTTCGAGAGCGGTTATCACCTGACGCTGGTGTACCTGCCGCCCGAAGAATCCCGCGCCCGTGCCGCCGGGATGCTGTACGAGAACCGGCCCACCGAAGGCGTGGACTGGCGCGAACGCCTCTCGGCCTTCGTCGCGGAAACGGATCGCATCTTCGATCTGCTCGATGGCGTGATGCCGGAAATCGTGTGGCTCGATGACAGCCAGACGCTGACCTACCTGCACGCCACGGTCTCGACGCGGAGCTACCGCGTGGGCGTCCCGGAAGTGCCATTCCATCTCGACGCGCTGCTGGCCGATTCCGCGCTCATTGGCGGGCTGGCGCCGATGCTGGGCGACCAGCACTTGCGGGTGGCGACGGTACGGGGATTTCCGACCTCGACCTGGCCGGGAATTCTGGACGACCTCAACCGCCTGGGCTTTGCCTATCGTTGGAGTACGCGATTTTTGTGCCTCGACAAAGCCGAGGCGGAAAGGGAATTGGGGCGCCTGCGCCGCCAGTGGTTCGCGAAGCGCAAGAACGTCATCGCACTGCTGCGCGAAACCATCTTCCAGCAGGAGTCCCCGCTGGTCGATACCGACGCCAGCAACAAAGCGGCTGACGCCGATGCCGCCTTGCAGGAGCTGGGCAGCGATCAGGTTTCCTTCGGCTACCTCACGGCAACTGTCGCCGTCATGGACGCGGATGCCGCCGTGGCCGACGAGAAGCTGCGCATGGTGGAGCGCGTCATCCAGGGTCGGGGCTTCGTGACCATCCCCGAAACGCTCAACGCCGTGGATGCGTGGCTGTCCTCGATCCCCGGCAACGCCTACGCGAACGTCCGCCAGCCCATCGTCTCGACGCTGAACCTGGTGCACCTCATGCCGGTGTCAGCGGTATGGGCCGGGCCGGAGAAGAACGACCATCTGGATGGCCCACCGCTGATCATCACGCGCACCGATGGCGCCACGCCGTTCCGGCTGGTGACGCACATCGGCGACGTGGGCCACACGCTGGTCGCCGGCCCGACGGGCATGGGCAAGTCGGTCTTGCTCGCCACGCTGGCGATGCAGTTCCGCCGCTACCCCGGCTCGCGCATCTTCGCGTTCGACATGGGGCGCTCGATGCGTGCCACCATCCTCGGGCTGAGCGGCGAGCACTACGACCTGGGTACGGATGGCGAGATTGCCTTCCAGCCTTTGGCTCGCATCGACCGGGAGGGCTACCGCACCTGGGCGGCGGAATGGATCGAAGGCCGCTTGCGGCATGAAGGCGTAGCTGTCGGCCCGGACGAGAAGGCGGCGGTCTGGTCGGCGCTCGGCAGTCTCGCCGGTGCGCCCGTGCAGCAGCGCACGATGACAGGGTTTTCCGTGCTGCTGCAATCGAACGCGCTGCGGCAGGCGTTCGCGCCCTATGTCTTCGGCGGCGCGCACGGCAAGCTGCTGGATGCGGATTCGGATCGCCTGGGCGCCGGCTCCGTGCAGTGCTTCGAAATGGAGGAGCTGATGCACAGCAAGGCTGCCGTCATGGCCGTGCTGGGCTATCTGTTCGCGCGCTTCGACGAACGCTTCGACGGTGCTCCCACGCTGCTGATGCTCGATGAAGCCTGGTTGTTCTTGGATGACCCGGTGTTTGCCGCGCGCATCCGCCAGTGGCTGAAAACCCTGCGCAAGAAGAACGTCAGCGTCATCTTCGCCACTCAGAGCCTGGCAGACATCAAGGATTCAAGCATCGCGCCCGCGATCATCGAAAGCTGCGCCAGCCGCATCTTCTTGCCGAATCCGCAGGCGACCGAGCCTCAGATCAGGACGATCTATGAGGGTTTCGGCCTCAACAGGCGTCAGATCGAAATCGTGGCGACCGCACAGCCCAAGCGGGACTACTACTACCAATCCCGTCTTGGCAACCGCGTCTTCGACCTCAACCTGGGGCCGGCGACGCTGGCCTTTGTGGGCGCTTCTATGCCGCAGGACCAGCGCGCTATCGACGAAGTTCTTGGCCGCCTGCTGCTGGACGGCGGCGTGCCCGACTTCGCGGGTGCTTGGTTGCGCCATCGCCATCTCGATTGGGCAGCCGACCTGCTGACCTCGTTCCCCGGCCTCGCGTCGGGTTCCCTCCGTACCGCTAACCACCCACAGGAGAACCTCCTATGAAACCGCATACCCCAAAACTTGCCTCGCTGACCGCCGCCTGCGTGCTCGCCTTCGGCATCGTGCAGCCCGCGCACGCACTGTTCGGTGTCGGCGACATCGTGCTCGACCCGACCAATCTGGTGCAGAACACGCTCACGGCTGTTCGCACGCTGGAGCAGATCAACAACCAGATCCGCCAGCTCCAGAACGAAGCGCAGATGCTCATCAACCAGGCGCGCAACCTGGCCAGCCTGCCGTTCAGCGTAGTGAGCCGCCTGCGCAGTAATCTGGCGCTGACCCAGCGGCTGATCGAGCAGGCCAAGGGGCTGGCTTACGACGTGGCGAATCTGGACAAGGAGTTCAAGCGCCTGTATCCCGAGCAGTACGCCGCCACGGTGAGCGGCAATCAGATGTACCTCGATGCGCAGGAGCGTTGGAAGAACACGCTCAATGGTCTGCGAACCACCATGCAGATGCAGGCTCAGGCGTCGCAGAACCTGAGTGACGACGAAAGCGTGCTGGCTGACCTCGTGGGTAAGAGCCAGTCGGCCGAGGGCGCGCTGCAAGCGATGCAGGCCATGAACCAGCTGCTGGCCTTGCAGGCCAAGCAGTCGATCCAGACACAACGGTTGCAGATCACGCAGGACCGGGCGGCCTCGCTGGAACTGGCGCGGCAGGCGGCGGCTGCGGAACGCGGGCGTGAGGTGCGGCGACGTTTTCTTGGCACGGGCACGCCGTACACGCCGCAGACCGTCAACTTCTACGGCAACTGACGAGCCGGGTCATGAATGACGTGACGGTCATCGACCGATTTCTCGACACGTTCTCGCGCTACATCGACTCGGGTTTCGGTCTGCTGCAGGGGGAGGTGGCTTTCCTCACGGCGACGCTGATCGTCATTGACATGACGCTGGTGGGCTTGTTCTGGGCCATGGGTCATGCCAGCGGCCAGGGTGAGGACGTCATGGCCAAGCTGATCCGCAAGGTGCTCTACGTGGGCGCCTTCGCTTACATCATCGGAAACTTCAATACCCTGGCGGGCATCGTGTTCCGGTCGTTTGCTGGGCTGGGACTGACGGCCAGCGGTTCGACCCTGAGCATGGGTCGCTTCCTGCAACCGGGGTGGCTCGCAAAGACAGGGCTGGATGCGGCAGCGCCCATCCTTCAGCAGATCGGTGATCTGGCAGGCTTCCCCGAGGTGTTCGTCCACCTCGACATGATCGTGGTGCTGTTCTTCGCTTGGCTGGTGGTCATCGTCAGTTTCTTCGTGCTGGCGGTGCAGCTCTTCATCACGCTGATCGAGTTCAAGCTGACCACGCTGGCCGGGTTCGTGCTGGTTCCGTTTGCGCTGTGGAACAAGACTGCGTTCCTGGCCGAGAAGGTACTGGGCAATGTGGTGTCGGCGGGCATCAAGGTGCTGGTGTTGGCCGTCATTGTGGGCATCAGCTCGGGGCTGTTCGCCGAATTCAGGATTCCGCCTGGCTCCGAACCTTCCATCGACCGGGCGCTGGTCATCATGCTGGCCTCGCTGTCCATGCTGGCCCTGGGCATCTTTGGGCCGGGCATTGCCACCGGACTGGTGTCGGGCGCGCCACAGCTTGGCGCTGGCGCGATGGCCGGGGCCGCGCTGGGTGCGGCCGGCGCTGCCGTTGCCGTGGGTGCTGCGGCCACGGGCGTCGGCGGTGCGGTAGCCGCCGGGGCACGCATGGCGCCCGCAGCCGCCAGGCTGGCTGGTAGCGGCGCGCGGGTCGCCGCTGGAGCCGCCAGCAGCGCGCGGTCGGCGTTCCAGGCCAGCTCCGCATCCGCCGGCGGCGGCCTCAAGGGCGCCGCCGCTGGTGTAGGCAATGTTGCCAAGACCGGCGCGCAGGCGGCCGGGCAGAAGGTGGCCTATGGGGCGCGCTCGATGAAGGAGCGTGTCGCTGCCGCCTTCCGGCCCGATGAAGCTGCCTCGGCACCCGGGGCTGGTGCCGAGGCGCAGGGCGCCAGCAATGCCACCGCTTCATCCCCATCCACCGAGCAACCCGCCTGGGCCAAACGTCTGCATCGCCGTCAGCAACTCGCCCATGCCGCGACCACTGCCGCCCACACGCTGCGCGGGGGCGATGGCGGCGGCTCGGGACAAGGGCCGAGCTTGCGTAGTCCAGATGAATGAAGCGATTCCTGATCCTCAAGGAGAACCCCCATGCGATTCAAACGACCGCAGGTGCGCTACGCCGATACGCCGCAGCCTGCCACCCCGTACCAATCCGCGGCGCAAGTCTGGGACGAGCGCATCGGTTCGACCCGCGTGCAGGCCAGAAACTGGCGTTTCATGGCCTTTGGCTGCCTCACGCTGGCGGTGTTGATGGCGGGCGGCCTGGTCTGGCGCTCGGCCCAGTCCATTGTCACGCCTTATGTCATCGAGGTGGATAACGCGGGCCAGGTGCGTGCTGTCGGCGAAGCCGCCACGCCCTACAAGCCGAGCGATGCGCAGATCGCCTACCACCTCGGCCGCTTTATCGGCCTGGTGCGCTCGCTGTCCATCGATCCCATCGTTGTGCGGCAGAACTGGCTCGATGCCTACGACTACACGACCGACAAGGGCGCCGTGGTGCTCAACGAGTACGCCCGCGTGACCGATCCGTTCGCGCGCATCGGCAAGGAGTCGGTGACGGTGCAGATCACCAGCGTAACCCGCGCCAGCGACACGTCTTTCAACGTGCGCTGGACGGAGACGCGCTTCGTCAATGGCGTGCTGGATCGCACTGAACGCTGGAACGCAGTGATTTCCACGGTGCTGCAAGCCCCGCGCACCGAGCAGCGCCTGCGCAAGAACCCTCTGGGCATCTACGTCAACGGCCTGTCGTGGAGCCGCGAACTGGAAGCGAATGAAGGAGCAAAACCATGAATGATCTTTTCTGTAAATCTGCCTTGCCGGTGGCGCTGTTAGCTTCGACGGTGCTGTTCTCTGGCTGCGCCACGCAGGGCAAGCCGCCGCCGACCATTTCGCTCGATGAGCCGGTGCAGGCCCAGCCGCTGCCGGAGCCGCCTGTGCCCGTGGAGGTAGTAGCCGTATCGCAGGTGCTGCCGATGCCGGCGCAGATGAAGCCTGTGCCGGATGCCAAGCCCGCCGCAGAACCTGCCGATGAAACCGTGCGCGTTTCGCGCGCCAATGCCGAAGCGCGCATTGCGCCTACGCGCGAGGGCTATGTCAACGCGATTCAGGTCTGGCCCTTCACCGATGGCGCGCTGTACCAGGTCTACGCGGCCGTGGGCCGCGTGACCGTGATCGCGCTCCAGCCAGGCGAGGAACTGGTGACGGTGGCGGCGGGCGATACCGTGCGCTGGATCGTGGGTGATACATCGAGCGGCAGCGGCGATGCGCTGCGCGTCAACGTGATGGTCAAGCCGATCCGCTCGGGCCTGAAGACCAATCTGGTCATCACCACCAGCCGCAGGACGTACCTGCTGGAACTGACTTCGACCGAGAAGACATGGATGGCATCGGTGTCCTGGGAGTACCCGAAGGACAAGATGCTGGCCCTGCAGCGCCAGTCGCAGGCGGCCAGCGCCGCCGCGCCGGTCGATAGCGGCCTGTCGCTGGAGAAGATCCGTTTCCGCTACGCGGTCAGCGGCAGCAATCCGCCGTGGAAGCCGCTGCGCGCCTTCGACGATGGCGAGAAGGTCTACATCCAGTTCCCCGCCGGCATCGCACAAGGCGAGCTGCCGCCGCTGTTTGTCATCGGCGCGCAGGGTGACGGACAACTGGTGAACTACCGTTTCCGCTCGCCGTACTACATCGTGGATCGGCTGTTCGGCGCGGCCGAATTGCGCCTGGGCGGCGACAAGGGCGACGTGGTGCGCATTGAGCGCACAGACGGTGTCTCGGGTGGCACGCGGAGGAACTGACCATGAGCCAGGACGATTCCCCTGACCTTGCGCCGCAAACGGGCAAGGTCGCGCCCGAGGCGGTGGCGCTGCGCGCCCAGCCGCGCCCGGTCACGCGCCTGAACCGGCGCACCTTGGCCATGCTCACCGGCGGCCTGTCGGTCGCCGTGCTCGGGGCCACGATCTGGTCGTTGCAGCCGCATCGACGCGGTGCGGGCGAGCAGACCGAGCTGTACAACGTGGATCGCGTGTCGAAGTCCGAAGGGCTGGACGGCCTGCCGTCGGATTACTCCAAGCTGCCGAAGGTGCCGGAGCTGGGGCCGCCGCTGCCGGGCGACCTTGGCCCAGCCATCGTGAAGTCGCAGCAACCGATGGCGCCGACGTATGCGCCACCGGGCCACGACCCGGAGGATGCACAGCGCAAGGAGGCCGAAGCAGCCGCAGCTTCTTCGGTGTTCTTCCGCTCGGGCACTCCCGGCAAGGGCGCAGCGCCAGGCACGGCGCAAGTCGCTGCGACTGGCTCGGCATCAGGCTTGGCGGGCTTCGACCCGCTGGCCGCTGGCCCGGCCTCGACGGCGGCCCAGCCATCCGACCCGACCGCCGTGCAGAACCGGCAAGACCAGAAAGAGGCGTTCCTGAAAGCCGGCTCTACGGAAACCCGTAATTCCGGCAATCTACAAATGCCGACTTCGCCGTATCAGGTCATGGCCGGGACGGTGATCGCTGGGGCGTTGGTCACGGGCATCAAGTCCGATTTGCCGGGCGACGTGATCGCCACGGTGACGGAGCCGGTCTATGACACGGCCACGGGCAAGTTCCTGCTGATCCCGCAGGGATCGCGCATCCTGGGCAAGTACAACAGCCAGGTGAGCTATGGGCAGAGCCGCGTGCAGGTGGTGTGGAACCGCGTCATCCTGCCGGACACGTCATCGCTGAAGCTCGACAACCTCGCGGGCACCGATCCGGCCGGCTATGCCGGGCTGGAGGATGGTGTCGATTGGCATTGGGATCGCGTCTTCGCGGGTGCGGCGCTGACGACCCTGCTGGGCGTGGGCGCCGAGCTGGCCGCGCCGGAGAACCGGCAGGATGGCAACCGCATCGTGATCGCCGGGCGCGACAGCGCGCAGGACAGCATCAATCAGGTGGGCCAGGAGATGACCCGGCGCAACATGAACATCCAACCGACGCTGACCGAACGGCCGGGGTTGTCGGTGCGGATCATCGTCAACCGTGACTTGGTACTACGTCCGTACCAGCCGTTGTTCTTCAACCGTGGAGTTGCGAAATGAACACCACCAAGACGCTGCGGCTGGGGCCGTTGCCCAAGACCGAGAGCACGAAAATCACGTTTTCTTGCCCGATCAGCTTGAAGGCTGAACTCGACCGCTACGCTGCGCTGCACGCGCAGGCGTATGGGGATGCGGTTGATGCCGTGACGCTGATCCCGTACATGCTGGATGCCTTCATGGCGGGGGATAGGGGGTTCAGGCGCAGGCAGGCCAAGAACGAAAAAGCCACCCCTGCGTGAACAGGGGTGGCTTCCGAATTGGTGCCCGAGGCCGGAATCGAACCGGCACGCCTTGCGGCGGGGGATTTTCTTACCACTTCGACTTTCGCCGCCAGCGCACACGCGCTGTTCGTGGTCTGGAGCACGCCTTCACCATAGCCTTTCGGCCGTAGGTGCCCGCCGTCTGCTCTCTACACCTTCCGAGGAACCTTTCGGCTCCAGGGCTTGGCTCGGTATTAGCTCGGACTTGCGTCCAGGGCCTTCGCCGAGTTTGACGGGCTTCACTTCAGGCGTTTCCCCCCGAAGGCTCAAATTGTTCAAGTCCCTTGTGTCTACCGATTTCACCACTCGGGCGTAGTGCGCAATTCGCAGGAACACCTACTTCCATCTACTGGCGCCTAGTTGGCCCCTAACCGCCAAGCCAAGCTATGAAGCTGCATCTTGAATGCTCGCAAACCGTTGTCACTATTGACCTTGTGACTCGTTGGCGCAAGCAGAGAAGACTTGACAAAACAGATTTTAAGTCCGCAGTGTCTACCAGTTTCACCACCGGGGCCAGACAGACATTGTCGCAGGCCCACCGCCAGGTCGGGCCGTGTGGTGCCATCAAGGGAGTCGGAAACTGGAGGCGCGATCCGGAGTCGAACCGGACTAGACGGATTTGCAATCCGTTGCATAACCGCTTTGCTATCGCGCCGGAAGGGCTGACCCGATAAAAAAGGGAAGCGGCTGCTTCCCTTTCTTGGCGGCAACCGCTGGCGTTTGGTGATACCAGCGATCAAATGTTGGAGCGGGAAACGAGGCTCGAACTCGCGACCTCAACCTTGGCAAGGTTGCGCTCTACCAACTGAGCTATTCCCGCGTTGCAAGCCTTGCAGTATAGCCTGAATTTTCGGTTCTTGCAGCACGTGCCTTAAAAAAATTTTCAGGCCCCAGGCTCAGTGCTTGACCGCCGCGCCACGGCTGGCCTTCGGCTTGGAGATCGGAGCGCTGGCGGCCGGCGCCGCCTCCCCCACTTCTTCGTCCGTCAGGGCCACGGGCTGGCGCTCCAGGGCGATTTCGAGCACCTTGTCGACCCACTTGACGGGGATGATCTTCAGGCCTTCCTTCACGTTGGCGGGGATCTCCTGCAGGTCCTTGACGTTCTCCTCGGGGATGATCACCGTCTTGATGCCGCCGCGCAGCGCCGCCAGCAGCTTTTCCTTCAGGCCGCCGATGGCGGTGACTTCACCGCGCAAGGTGATCTCGCCGGTCATGGCCACCTCGCCGCGCACCGGGATGCCGGTCAGCGCCGAAACGATGGCGGTGGTCATGGCGATGCCGGCGCTGGGGCCATCCTTGGGGGTGGCGCCGTCGGGCACGTGGATGTGGATGTCCTTCTTCTCGAACACCTCGTCCTTGATGCCCAGCACGCGGGCACGCGAGCGCACCACGGTGCGCGCGGCCTCGACCGATTCCTTCATCACATCGCCCAGTTGGCCGGTGCGCTGCACGTTGCCCTTGCCGGGCATGGTGGCTGCCTCGATGGTCAGCAGGTCGCCGCCGACTTCGGTCCACGCCAGACCGACCACCTGGCCGACCTGGTTCTGCTGCTCGGCGCGACCGAAGCTGAACTTGCGCACGCCCAGGAACTCGTTCAGGTTGTCGGGCGTGACCGCCACCTTGGGCTGCATTTCCCGCAACTGCAGCGCCTTGACTACCTTGCGGCAGATCTTGGACAGCTCGCGCTCGAGCGAGCGCACACCGGCTTCGCGGGTGTAGTAGCGCACGATGTCGCGCACCGCGGCTTCGTCGACCTGCAGCTCCTCGTCCTTCACGCCGTTGTTCCTCATCTGCTTGGGCAGCAGGTACTTGATGGCGATGTTGGTCTTCTCGTCTTCGGTGTAGCCCGACAGGCGGATCACCTCCATGCGGTCGAGCAGCGCCGGCGGGATGTTCATCGAGTTGCTGGTGGCCACGAACATCACGTCCGACAGGTCGAAGTCGACCTCAACGTAATGGTCGCTGAAGGTGTGGTTCTGCTCGGGATCCAGCACCTCCAGCAGCGCGCTGGAGGGGTCGCCACGAAAGTCCATGCCCAGCTTGTCGATCTCGTCGAGCAGGAACAGCGGGTTGCGCGTGCCGACCTTGTTCAGGCTTTGCAGCACCTTGCCCGGCATGGCGCCGATGTAGGTGCGGCGGTGGCCGCGGATCTCGGCCTCGTCGCGCATGCCGCCCAGCGCCATGCGCACGTATTTGCGCCCCGTGGCCTTGGCCACCGACTGGCCGAGCGAGGTCTTGCCGACGCCAGGCGGGCCGACCAGGCACAGGATGGGCGCCTTGACCTTGTCCACGCGCTGCTGCACCGCCAGATATTCGAGGATGCGGTCCTTGACCTTCTCCAGGCCGTAGTGGTCCTCGTTCAGCACCTGCTCGGCATAGGCCAGGTCGTGCCTGATCTTGGTCTTCTTGGCCCACGGCAGGCCGACCAGCACGTCGATGTAGTTGCGCACCACGGTGGCCTCGGCCGACATGGGCGACATCAGCTTGAGCTTCTTGAACTCGCCCTCGGCCTTCTTGCGCGCCTCCTTGGGCATGCGGGCAGCCTTGATCTTCTTCTCGATCTCCTCGATGTCGGCGCCCTCTTCGCCCTCGCCCAGCTCCTTCTGGATCGCCTTGACCTGCTCGTTCAGGTAGAAGTCGCGCTGGCTTTTTTCCATCTGGCGCTTGACGCGACCGCGGATGCGCTTGTCGACGTTGAGGATGTCGACCTCGCGCTCAAGCTGCTCGAACAGGTTTTCCAGCCGCGAGCGGACGCTGGCCAGGTCCAGCACGACCTGCTTGCTTTCCAGCTTGAGCGGCAGATGGGCGGCGATGGTGTCGGCCAGGCGGCCGGGCTCGTCGATGCTGGCGATGGACGTCAGGATCTCGGGCGGGATCTTCTTGTTGAGCTTGACGTACTGGTCGAACTGCTGCATCACGGCGCGGCGCAGCGCCTCGATCTCGCTGCTGTCACGCTCGTCGACGTCGATCTCCAGCGGCGTCACGGTGGCGACAAAGTGGGTTTCACCCTCCTCGATGTGGGTGACGGTGGCGCGCTGCTGGCCTTCGACCAGCACCTTGACGGTGCCGTCGGGGAGCTTGAGCATCTGCAGGATGGTGGAGACGCAGCCGACCTCGAACATGTCGCCCACCGTGGGCTCGTCCTTGGCGGCGGCCTTCTGCGCCACCAGCATGATACGGCGGTCGGCGGCCATCGCGGTTTCCAGTGCCTTGATGCTCCTGGGACGGCCGACGAACAGCGGGATGACCATGTGCGGAAACACCACCACGTCGCGCAGCGGCAGCAGCGGCAGGTCGATCGGCGTGGTGGGCAAGGGTGTGATGGCGGACATGGGAACCTCTGGCTGACAGCAGCCTACATGGTTGCTCGGACGACATTTTCAACCCGAAGCGGCGCGCCTGTCCGCCGTGGGTTCAATGTCGACCGGAGCGGTTTCAGACACCGCGGATTGATATGAAAACCATAGCTGCTTGCGCAGTCTGGGAAAGCGCAAACAGGCTTTCTGGCGCCAACGGCGGCTTTCAGGCCTTGCGGGCGGCTTCGCGGTACACCAGCAGCGGCGGCTGGTTATCCTCGATGGTGTTGTCGTCCACCACCACCTTGGCCACGCCGGCGGTGTGCGGCAGCTCGAACATGATGTCGATCAGCGCGCCCTCCAGGATCGAGCGCAGGCCGCGCGCGCCGGTCTTGCGCGCCAGCGCCTTGCGCGCGATGGCCTTGAGCGCCGACGGACGGATTTCCAGCTCGACGCCTTCCAGTTGGAGCAGGCGCCCGTACTGCTTGACGAGCGCGTTCTTCGGCTCGGTCAGGATCTGGATCAGGGCTTCCTCGGTCAGTTCGGCCAGGGTGGCGACCACCGGCATGCGGCCGATCAGCTCGGGGATCAGGCCGTACTTGATCAGGTCCTCAGGCTCGACGTCCTGGAAGGTCTCGCTGATCGAGCGCTGCTGCTTGCTGCGCACGGTGGCGCCAAAGCCGATGCCGCTGGCCTCGGTGCGCGCCTCGATCACCTTCTCCAGCCCCGCGAACGCGCCGCCGCAGATGAACAGGATGTTGGTGGTGTCGATCTGCAGGAAGTCCTGGTTCGGGTGCTTGCGCCCGCCCTGCGGCGGCACGCTGGCCAGGGTGCCCTCGATGAGCTTGAGCAGCGCCTGCTGCACGCCCTCGCCCGAGACGTCGCGCGTGATGCTGGGGTTGTCGGCCTTGCGGCTGATCTTGTCGATCTCGTCGATGTAGACGATGCCGCGCTGCGCGCGCTCGACGTCGTACTCGCAGCTTTGCAGCAGCTTGCTGATGATGTTCTCGACGTCCTCGCCCACGTAGCCGGCCTCGGTCAGCGTGGTGGCGTCGGCCATGACGAAGGGCACGTCCAGCTGTCGCGCCAGCGTCTGCGCCAGCAGGGTCTTGCCCGAGCCGGTGGGGCCGATCAGCAGGATGTTGCTCTTGGCCAGCTCCACGTCGCTGCCACCTGCGTCCTGCCTGTGCTTCAGGCGCTTGTAGTGGTTGTAGACAGCGACGGCCAGCGTGCGCTTGGCCCTTTCCTGGCCGATGACGTAGTTGTCGAGGTTGGCCTTGATGTCGGCGGGCGTCGGCAGCTCGCCGCGGGCTTCGCCCGGCACGGCCTGGGCGGACACTTCCTCGCGCACGATGTCATTGCACAGCTCGATGCACTCGTCGCAGATGAACACGGACGGGCCGGCGATCAGCTTCTTGACCTCGTGCTGGCTTTTGCCGCAGAAGGAGCAATAGAGCGTTTTCTCGCTGGAAGAGCCCTTTTTTTCGGCCATGGGGTGAGAGTCTCCTGACGGTTCGGCGCATGATACCCAAGCCGGCACCCGCGCCGGCCCCGGGCGTCAGGGCCTTTGGGCGATGACCTGGTCGACGATGCCGTAGTCACGCGCTTCGTCGGCGGTCATGAAGTAGTCGCGCTCGGTGTCGTTGCGAATCTTGTCCAGCGGCTGGCCGGTGCGCTCGGCCAGGATGCGGTTCATCTGGTCCTTGG
>Ga0209720_1000182_pt1 | contig 67725 bp, 56 predicted proteins | sample AD_JPNMR3_MetaG_FD_184426 | JGI IMG/M metagenome (GOLD analysis project Ga0209720, IMG submission 184426) | Active sludge microbial communities of municipal wastewater-treating anaerobic digesters from Japan - AD_JPNMR3_MetaG (SPAdes) (version 2) | ecosystem: Engineered > Bioreactor > Anaerobic... | reverse complement strand
ATTCCTGCAAAACATTATGGCCTCATCCCTTTCCCTAGGATTTGATACCATTATTATATCATATTTTGCTCTATTTGTTTATATTTTCTAGCTTTTTGTGGGACAATCATAGAGTATATTAAATTAATTTTATCATAAATAAATTTGTCAGTCCATATCTTTTTACAGCAGCAATATCCAGCCGTATATATATTATTTGGAATCTGCATGGATTAGTACCGTTTGCAAGATTCATGGCATTGTCATTAAATTCAATACCATCCATTTAACTGGCAAAAAGCAATTTAATGTAAATGGGATACATTCTTGACACACATTTACATTTATGTTATCATATATAATGTAGGCGTTCTGCAATTTTAATTGCGGGATGCCTCATTCTATTATTTGGAGTTTTTCCATTTAATAACACTATTTTGTTAAAGGGAGATGAAAATGTATAATAATTTATTGTCCAGGGAAATGTATGACTATTTATTATGGCATGTAAGCGAAATGGAAAAGGAAAGAGACATACTTTTAAATGAACACTATGTCGAAGAAACCAAGGAAAGTATTAATTTTCAGGAGTTTTTCAATAATTACCTGGAGCAGATTAATAATTACCTAAGTACTGTATGTGTTGATAAAAACGGGTCTAACGTTTGTCCTTTTGTAATAATAGACAGCATTGTTGAAGTATATGACTCCGAAGAAGAGGAAAAATGCCGGTATCGTATTGTGCTCCCTTTTTCAAAGCAATATGATACTTCCATTGATTGTGCTTCATGTCTTTCTCCTTTAGGCAAGTCCCTGCTTTTAAAGAATGTAAATGACAATGTCAGCGTGCAGATTCCCACGGGCGTATTGCACTATACAATATTGGACATTACTCTTCCCGATATGAAGTTGTCAATGTTAAGTGATTCAACAGCATAAACCGATATCACACTTTGAAATGGAGCGCAAAGCTCCATTTTTTATTATGTATCCTAAAATATCCAGAATTAATATCATAAAAATATATTAAACCTATATACTATTTTGTCGAAAGTATAAAGGTAAGGCAATGACACTAAAATACATAAATACATATTCACACTAAAATCTTATAATAATGAAATTAAAGTAAAGAAATTAAAGTACGAATCGAAACTTAAAAAGCATATCATATTGGTTTTCTATTGATTTTCCTCTATTTTCTTGCAATTGAATAGACAATCAATATCAAATCGTACTTTTAACTCCTGCAAAGACGAGTTCTATTACTTTTTAGTGGTCTATCAGGCAAAAAACGAACCCGTCATCATAAGGAAACTAATTTAAAAACAACATATCATCAAACCAATCATGAAAGTGTGAAGCTAAACGTCACACTCGTTTTAAAGCATCCCAATATTCTAAGGAGGAACAAACACTATGACTTGGTTCTATAATCTGAAGATTTCTGCCAAACTAATGATTGGATTTATCATCGTCGCAATAATCGCCGGAGCTGTGGGTATTATTGGAATATCCTATATAAAATCCATCAGCGATGCCGATACTTACTTATACTCCAACTACACCGTTCAATTGGGGCAAATCGCCAAGATAACAGACAACTATCAAAAAATCAGGGTCAATATAAACAAAATAGTATCCACTACCGACTTAGAACAGATTAAAAATTATTCAACTGGAATTGATGAATTTGATTCAATACTTATTGAAAATTTGAATGCGTTTGAGCAAAGCCTCGACAGAGAAAATCCGGAAGAATACTATGATGAATTTGAAAATTTAAACAATTTGATAGTAAGCTCATTTGAGCCTTTGGTAGATGAAATACTCGGTTCCTATAGAATCGGCAGAATAGGCGAAGCAAAAGCCGCTATCGCTTCAAAAGCACCCAGCGTTGACAGTTCGATTCAATCTTCTCTGAAAATTTTGCACGATACATTAATTGAGCTTGCAAAACAAACGGCTATGACAAATAACACAAAGGCCAGCGTAGCAATAATAACAATGATATCACTGGTTGCCGGAAGTATAATTCTGGCATTGATACTGGGTTTTTTAATTTCAAATGTTATCAGCAAGCCGATAAAAGAAGTAGCTGATGCCTCAAGCAGGCTGGCTGTTGGAGATATAAATGTGAATGTAGAAGCAAAAACCAGAGATGAGATAGGCAATTTAATGAAGTCCTTTAGCGATATGATAGAGAGTATTCGGGATCAAGCATTAGCAATTGAAAAAATTGCCGCCGGTGACCTCACAGTAGATGTTAAGGTCCGGTCTAAAAACGATTTACTTGGAAAAAAACTCAATGAGTTAATTGACTCCACCAATGAAATCATGTCAAATATAAACTTTGCATCGGATCAAGTTGCCTTAGGGTCAAGACAGATATCACTGTCAAGTCAGGCACTCGCACAAGGTTCTACAGAACAGGCCGGTTCCATAGAGGAAATAACCTCTTCTATGACCGAAGTAGCGACCCAAACAAAGCAAAATGCAGAAAAAGCAAACCAGGCAAACGAAATAGCCATGTCTGCAAAGCAAAACGCCGAAGAGGGTAACAGGCATATGCAGGAAATGGTTCGCGCAATGGCTGAAATCAACGTTTCTTCAGCAAACGTCTCGAATATTATAAAAGTAATTGATGACATAGCCTTTCAGACCAACATACTTGCACTAAATGCTGCCGTTGAAGCCGCCAGGGCAGGCCAGCACGGCAAAGGCTTTGCCGTTGTTGCCGAAGAAGTCAGAAACCTTGCTGCAAGAAGTTCTAAAGCAGCCAAAGAAACCACCGAGTTGATAGAAAGTTCTATTAAGAAGTCGGAAGCAGGAACAAAAACTGCAAACAACACGGCTGATGCATTAAACAAAATTGTTGACGGTATTTCCAAAGCAGCCTTTATCGTCTCTGATATTGCCCATGCATCAAATGAACAGGCCACAAACATATCTCAGATAAATCAGGCTATAGAACAGGTTGCACAAGTTGTTCAGACAAACTCGGCAACCTCCGAAGAAAGCGCTGCAGCCAGCGAAGAACTCTCAAACCAGGCAGATTTATTAAAGGAGTCCATAAGCCGCTTCAAGCTGAAAATGTCAAAGGACATAAGTATTATTGACAATATCATAGATCAGGAAATCGAAAAAATGATAGAAAATTAAACAATGGTCCATAATCAAATTATCCCGAAAAAGCAAATAAAAAACATTGCACATATTTATTTTAAATGTGCAAAAGATAAATAGTGCAGTGTCGGATAATTTGAAAAAAGGAGGACTTGTTTTCCGTGAATAAAAAAATGAGAGACAAGAATGTAGTAAAAGAAGGAGTAAAGGACCCAGCTTTTTATAACGATCAAATCGACAGCAATAATGAACCCGTGAGAGCATCAATGCAAAAGGATAAGGACAAAGGAAAAAATTGCAAATGCCAAAACGGGCTGTAGAATAAAAAACCACCTCTGTCACGGGGTGGTTTTTCATTGTTTGGAATTAAAGTATTTGTATCCCAATAAGACGTAATAATAACTAAATCACATATCGGATGACATTAAACCAAATATCTTAATTAAATCTCCAATAATCGGCTTATTACTTCCGAAATCGTTATTTTCTCTTTTGCAAACCTAAATTTGATATGTTATAATAATTTGTCACTTGTGTAATGCCCATAGCGGCTATGGACACAAATATTTGTAATTTTTAGTTTCTTGTAACACAATTGAAATAAAAAGCTATAAGTCATTATCTTGTGTAAGGTGATAATATGAATTCGATTTTTATATTGGTATTGTTTCCCCTATTGGCATCTGTTGCTGTTTTACTAGTCAGACAGGATGCTTTTAGAAATATAATAGTAAGGATTTGTGCGTTAACTACCGGCATATTGACATTATTTGTTGTATGTCGGTATTTTAAGGATGGAATAGCCTTGTCCTTTGAAAACAGAAGTGCCATAGATACGGTTATAGCTTTTGTTGAGGTCTTTATTGCCGCATATATAATATTTGCAGGTATAAAGAATAAAAAGTATATTGTATCGATTTTTGCCGCTTTACAGACTGCTCTAATGCTGTGGTTTGAATTTACGCAAAAACACGGCATCGATGTTCATTCGGATATAGTTTTCGACAGGCTTTCTGCCGTTATGGTTTTAATAGTCGGATGTATCGGAAGCCTTATACTGATATACACTGTGGGATATATGAAATGGTATCACATACATCACGAAGAATATAAAGAAAGAAAGAGCTTCTTTTTTTCGGTAATTTTCCTCTTTCTGTTTGCAATGTTCGGGTTGATTTTAAGCAACAACCTGACCTGGATGTTTTTTTGCTGGGAGCTTACCACCTTCTGCTCTTATCTTCTTATCGGCTATACCAAGACCACCGATGCAGTGAACAATTCCTTCCGTGCATTGGCAATCAACCTCGGCGGCGGTCTTGCATTTGCATTGGCAATGGTATATATCGGAATGAACTTTAAAACCCTCGAGCTTTCGGTATTGACAGCCATGAAACCGGAATTGGCGGTTCTTATCCCTGTTTTCCTGCTCTGTATTGCAGCCCTTACAAAGTCTGCACAGATGCCCTTTTCCTCTTGGCTTCTTGGTGCAATGGTAGCACCAACTCCATCATCGGCACTGTTGCACTCGGCAACGATGGTAAAGGCAGGGGTATACCTTTTGATAAGACTTGCACCGTTGCTTTCAGGAACTTCCGTAGGGAAAGTGATTACTCTGTTGGGGGCTGTCACATTCCTTGTAAGCTCCATTATTGCAATATCCAAAAGTGATGCAAAGAAAATTCTGGCTTACTCAACTATATCGAATCTAGGGCTTATAGTTACCTGTGCAGGTATTGGGACACAGGAATCGCTGTGGGCAGCAATACTGCTTTTGATATTCCACTCCATCTCCAAATCCCTTCTGTTCCTGACTGCCGGTTCTGTTGAACACCAGATAGGAAGCAGGAATGTAGAGGATATGGATATTCTGATGCAGGTATCAAGAAGGCTTTCGGGATATATGATTGTTGGAATTGCGGGAATGTTCCTTGCTCCCTTTGGCATGCTCATATCCAAATGGGTTGCCATGAAGGCCTTTATTGATTCCAAAAATATACTCACAGTTATTATTTTAGCGTATGGCAGCGCCATAACACTGTTTTACTGGACAAAATGGATGGGAAAGCTTGTATCCAATGCCAACCGGAAAGACCACGTGAAGCATACTTTTCATATAGATGAAGAAATCCCCATTTTCATCCATGCAATCCTTGTTGTGCTGTCCTGCTTTACGTTTCCGCTTATATCCGAATATGTACTCGTACCGTATCTGTCGGGTCTATTTGGTCCAAGTGTGTTAATGCCCATCGGCACAAGTGATGTGAACATTATGCTTATTATGCTCAGTATGCTGTTGATACTGCCGATAAGCTTTATTCCAATATACAAAAGTGATCGGCGCAGAATTGTTCCTGTTTATATGGCCGGGGAAAATACCGGCGACAACGAGAGCTTCTACGGTGCTTTGCATACAAAACGTAAGGTTAAGCTCCACAACTGGTATATGGAAAGCTTTTTCGAAGTGAAAAAACTGGCCTTTTGGAGCAATATAGTGTGTGTCGCCATAATATTAGTGGGAGTAGTGCTTTTAATAGGAGGAATCGCCAAATGAAGTTGGTTTTGAATATCATTGTGATTATTGTCTTGGCTCCATTGGCCGGAGGGCTATTGACCGGTGTTGACAGAGTAATATCGGCAAGAATGCAAGGAAGAAAAGGCCCATCGGTTTTACAGCCTTTTTACGATGTGTTAAAGCTTTTTCAGAAGGAATCCATTGAAGTTAACACCATGCACCGCTTTTTTGTCTATATATCACTGATATTTGTTATCTTCACCACAGTTATCATGCTTTTGGGAGGGGACATACTGCTCGCTTTGTTTGCATTGACCTTAGGTTCCATATTCTTCGTCCTGGGCGGTTATGCTTCGAATTCCCCGTACAGCACCATTGGTTCGGAAAGGGAGCTTCTTCAAATGATGGCCTTTGAACCTATGATTCTGCTTACAGCCATTGGACTGTATTATGGAGACAAAAGCTTTTTTATAAAGGATATAATTGCGGCCAATGTTCCTTCTATTGTTTATCTGCCGGGAGTTTTTTTAGGCCTTTTATATATATTGACTTTCAAGCTTAGAAAATCACCTTTTGATTTAAGTATGTCACATCATGGGCACCAGGAAATTGTGCAAGGCATAACAACCGAGTATTCGGGAAAAGATCTGGCAATAATACAAATAACCCACTGGTACGAAACAATAATTGCCTTGGCTCTTGTGTACTTGTTTTTTGCCTTCAAGTCGCCCTTTAGCCACATTATCGCAATTTTTGCCTGCATTATCGCATACCTTCTGGAAATTGTCGTAGATAATGCATTTGCCCGTGTCAAATGGCAGCATGCGCTTAAATCAACCTGGGTTGTAACAGGAGTTTTGGCATCAGTAAACTTGGTTATTTTATCATTTTTTAGGTAAGGGTGAAAATATGAATTTTAGCAAAAAATCACCATGGATTTTGCATTATGACGGTTCCAGCTGCAACGGCTGTGATATAGAGGTATTGGCGTGTCTTACTCCACTGTATGATGTAGAACGCTTTGGAGTAATAAACACCGGCAATCCCAAACATGCAGATATTTTACTGATAACAGGCAGTATTAACGAGCAAAATAAATCTGTAGTAAAACAGCTCTATGAGCAAATGGCGGACCCAAAGGTTGTTGTAGCCGTCGGAATATGCGCCGCAACAGGCGGTATTTTTTCCGAATGCTACAATGTTCTCGGAGGTGTCGACAGGATTATTCCTGTGGATGTCTATGTACCGGGCTGTGCGGCACGCCCCGAGGCAATAATTGATGGAGTTGTAAAAGCCTTGGACATATTGGCAGAAAGACAAAAATACGCACGAAAAAAAGATAAATAAGAGTATAATAAAAGGGTATAAATAATTATTACGTAGGAAGTTTTAAAGAAAGAAAGTGATTTAAAATGCTTCAGCAAACAATTAATACAATATCCCCTGGCGAGCTTTTGGCATATGCATTAAGGCTCAAAAATTCAAATTACCGTTTGGTGGCGATTTCCTCCACCAAAGTGGAAAACGGCATAGAAATGAGTTATTCCTTTGACAGCGGCGAGGATTTTGTAAATTTAAGAATAATTGCCGAACCCGGGGATGAAATAGAAAGTATCAGCAGTATTTACCCTTATTCGTTCCTATATGAAAATGAAATCAAGGAGCTTTTCGGGGTGAATATAACGGGTATTAATCCGGATTACAAGGATAAACTCTATAGGATATCCGTAAAGACACCGTTTAACATGAAAGAGGGTGATAAATGATGGGTAAAAAAACGGTAATCCCCTTCGGCCCTCAACACCCGGTTTTGCCGGAGCCCATACATTTGGACCTTGTGCTTGAGGATGAAACAGTAGTAGAGGCAATACCCTCTATTGGATATATACATCGCGGTCTTGAAAAGCTGGTGGAAAAAAAGGATTATCAGCAGTATACCTATGTGGCGGAAAGAATTTGCGGCATTTGCTCGTTCATGCACGGCATGGGTTACTGTATGTCCATTGAGAGCATAATGGGAGTACAAGTCCCCGAAAGAGCGGAATTCTTACGAACCATCTGGGCAGAGCTTTCCCGTATACACAGCCATATGCTGTGGTTGGGGCTATTGGCTGACGCTCTCGGATTTGAAAGCCTGTTTATGCACTCGTGGAGGCTCAGGGAGCAAATCCTAGATATATTCGAGGAAACCACCGGAGGAAGAGTAATATTCTCCGTCTGTGATATTGGCGGTGTAAGAAAAGATATAGGTTCGGAAATGCTCAAAAAAATCGGTTCGATATTGGACGGTTTTGAAAAGGAATATTCTGAAATTACAAAGGTATTTTTGAATGATTCATCCGTAATACTTCGCACCCAAGGACTTGGTGTGCTCTCAAAGCAGGCTGCTTTTGAACTGGGCGCAGTAGGTCCTATGGCAAGAGCCAGCGGTATCGATATTGATATGAGAAAAAGCGGGTATGCAGCATACGGTAAACTCAAAATTGACCCAATTCTTGAAACCGCCGGAGATTGCTATGCAAGAACATCGGTCAGAATCAGAGAGGTTTTCCAATCCATTGACTTGATTCGTCAGTGCATAGCCCTGATTCCTGAAGGTGATATTAAGGTAAAGGTTGTGGGAAATCCCAACGGTGAATATTTCACCCGTTTGGAGCAGCCTCGCGGAGAAGTTTTATATTATGTAAAGGCAAACGGAACAAAGTTTTTAGACAGAATCAGAGTCCGTACTCCAACCTTTGCAAATATTCCGGCTCTGTTGGAGACTCTAAAAGGCTGTCAGCTTGCTGACGTTCCCGTATTGATTCTAACCATTGACCCTTGCATAAGCTGTACAGAAAGATGATGCACAGGATGGCCGTAAATTTGGATAAATAAAATGGTTTTAAATAGGATGGTGTAAACTATGTCTTTCTTTACAATGGCAAAGACGCTTATAAAAAGTATATTTCACGGACCATATACAGTCCAGTATCCTCTGGAAAAAAAGGGCCCCTTCCCTGCTTCAAGGGGCAGAATAGAAATTAAAATAGAGGACTGTATATTCTGCGGACTGTGTGCAAGACGCTGCCCAACCGGCGCCATTAATGTTGACAAAACAGAATCCCGATGGAGCATAAACCGTCTTCGCTGTATACAATGCAGTTATTGCAGCGAGGTTTGCCCTAAAAAGTGCCTTAAGATGGATAGCACATACACTGCTCCGTCATTTGAAAACGTAGAGGATGAATATAAAAATGCACGAGTACCCGATAACAAAGAGAATAATCGAAATATCGCAGGAGCATGCTAATAAATATAATGCCAAAGAAGTAAAGCAAATCAACTTGGTGGTGGGTGATTATTCCGGCTACGTGGCCAGCTCCATAGAACTGTATTTTGGAATTATTGCAGAGGGAACCTTGTGTGAGAATGCAAAGCTCAATATCAAACGGGTAAAACCGATGCTTAAATGCAATGAATGCGGCATTCTCTTTGAGAGAAAGCCTTTTTCCTTCGAGTGTCCCTCCTGTGGCGGCCAAGGAAGCCCAACCAAGATAGGACACGAATTTTTTATAGAATCGATAGAAATTTGATGGGGAGTTTTGGAAATGTCAGAAAATAGAGAAATTGAAGTAATGCAGTCAGTCTATGACAAAAATGATGAAGTGGCATCTCAAATAAATAAGTCTCTAACAAAGAGGGGCATCTACGCTGTCAATGTTATGGGTTCACCGGGTGCAGGCAAGACCTCCACATTGATTCAAATAATTAAAAGGCTTGACGGTATTACCCCCTATGTCATTGAAGGCGATATTGAATCGGATTTTGACACTAAAACCCTTCTTTCACTGGGAGTTAAGACCATACAGATAAACACAGGAGGAGCCTGTCATTTGGATTCACCGTTAATTGGCAAGGCTGTGGATGACTTAAACCTTGAAAAGGGGATTTTATTTATAGAGAATATCGGCAACCTCGTCTGCCCTGCGGAATTTATGATTGGAGAGCATGCAAAAATGCTGATTTCCACTGTAACCGAAGGCAGCGACAAGCCCTACAAATATCCCCTTGCTTTTGAAAAGGCGGATATCATTATTTTAAACAAGTGTGACCTTTTGCCCTATGTCGACTTCGATGAAAACTTCTTTCTTGAGGGTGTCAGGGCATTAAACAAAACAGCCCCCGTAATAAAAGTATCCTGCAAGACAGGCGAGGGCTTTGATGAAGTGATGCTATGGATAACCGAGAAAGCAAAAAAGTAACAAAGAAAATAACAGTTTCAGGTATAGTTCAGGGGGTCGGTTTCAGACCCTTTGTCTATAATATTGCAAAAAAACATGGAATACCAGGCACCGTAAGAAATATCGGGGGTTTGGTGGAAATAATATTGCAGTCCTCTGAGGAAAAATATAATGATTTTTTGAAGGACTTGAAAGAAAATCCGCCTTACGGATCTAAAATAATTAATATTGAGACGGAAGATATAAAAGAACGGGAATTTAGAGGATTTAGAATCATCGAGAGCAGGGATGATGAGGAAATCTCCATAATTCCGCCGGACCTTCCCGTATGCGAAAGCTGTGAAAGGGAGCTGTTTAGTGAGGCCAACAGGCGTTTTCTAAATCCCTTTATCAACTGTATGTCCTGCGGAGCCCGTTATACCATTATAGAAGAGCTTCCCTATGACAGGCACAATACCACCATGAGAGATTTTGACATGTGCCCCTCCTGCCGGGAAGAATACACATCCCCCAAAAACAGGCGTTTTCACGCCCAGACCATATCCTGCTACGACTGCGGACCTTATTTAATTTTCAACAATCTTACCGATGACAATGAACTTACTGAAAATGATGCCTTTGAAGAAGCAGCAAAAATCATAGAGTCCGGCGGAATAATTGCAGTAAAAGGTATAGGTGGCTATCATTTTGCCTGTTCTCCGTTTAAGGAAGATACCGTTTTGAAGCTTAGAGAACTGAAGGGACGTGAGGCAAAGCCTTTTGCAATAATGTTCGAATCGGTGGACTCAATACGCCAGTACTGCATTGTGTCCGAAAAAGAAGAAGGACTTTTAAAGTCAAACGCAAGACCCATTGTTTTGCTGTATTTAAAAAACGGCTCCATGGCCCCTTCCGCTTGCCAAGGCAGCATATACTGCGGAGCTTTTTTACCCTACACCCCGCTTCAAATGCTGCTTATCAAAAGGTGCGGACCTTTAATTATGACAAGCGCCAATATATCCAACAAGCCTATAATAAAGGACGATCAAGAAATGTTGTCGTTAAAATCTCCCTTGCTAAACGGGGTTTTATACAATAAACGAAGAATCGTACGCTCTGTCGACGACTCAGTGGCCAAGGTTGTGGACAGCACCCCGCAGCTCGTTCGAAGAAGCCGCGGCTATGTCCCCTACCCTGTTTTTTGTCCAAACGATAAAAAGGAACTGCAAATTTTTGCGGCGGGAGGCGATTTAAAAGCTTCTTTCTGCCTTTATAAAAACGGAAATGCAGTAATGTCCCAATACTTTGGTGATTTGGAGGAACGGACAGTTCTGGAGAGGTACAAAGCCTCAGTCAAGGATCTATGTCATCTGTTAAAAATCACTCCCGATATTGCAGTTTGCGATATGCATCCCAACTATTATTCGGCCAAATTTGCCCAAAGCCTGGACATTCCGCTGATATACGTCCAGCATCATCATGCGCATATTGCATCGGTTATGGCAGAGCATCATTTAGAAGGACAGGTTATCGGTGTTGCCTTTGACGGAACGGGGTATGGTACCGACGGGCAAATATGGGGCGGTGAATTTTTAATCTGTGAAGGAGCAGAGTTTAAACGTGCGGCCCATCTTCGTTACACACCGGTTTTGGGCGGTGATGCCTCCATGCGCGATGCAGCAAAAACCGCTGTTTGCTTTTTAATAAGCTCGGGTCTTGACCAATATATAAAGGACGAGCGTAAAAATATAATAAAGGCTGCTTTGAAGAATAATATCAATACCGTACTCACCTCAAGTATGGGAAGACTGTTCGATGCAGTTTCATCCCTTTTGGGAATCCGGCATGAAAACCGTTATGAGGGAGAATGTGCGGCAATGCTGGAAAAAGAGGCTGTTTTGGCATTAAGGAAAGGAATAGAGCCTAAAAAGATAGCCTTTGAAATCAATCAAAAAAGTGATTTAATAGAAATAGACCCAAAACCGGTATTGGAATCCCTATGCCATCATAGATACAGTGCTGGCATAGATTCTCTTGCCCTGGGTTTTCATTATGCCGTTGCGGATATAATATTAAAGGTATGTGAGATAATACGTAAAGAGCAGAATATTAATACAATCGCCCTAAGCGGCGGCGTATTTCAAAATACTGTACTGATGGAACGAGTGCTTAAGCTTTTGAGGGATAAATACTTTAATGTTTACTACAATGTGTCCGTCCCGCCCAATGACGGTTCGATTGGCCTGGGACAGACCTTTATTGGATTGGAGAGGTGATAAACATGTGTGTTGCAGTACCCGGTAAAATAGTGGAAATTAATGGAGATACAGCAAAAGTCTATATCCTCGGAAATATTTGCGAAACAAACATTAAGCTGGTTTCGGCTAAAATTGGGGATTATGTGCTTATTCATGCGGGCTGCGCCATTGAGGTTCTTAAAAAGGATATGGCTGAAGAAATATTGTCGCTTTTTAATGACCTTGAGGAGGAGCAAAATGAAGACTCTTGAGACTATAAAGAAAGAGCTGAAAGAGTATGACGGCAAGAATATTAAAATAATGGAGGTCTGCGGCACCCACACTTCCAGCATTTTTAAAAACGGAATCCGAAGTCTCCTATCCCCCCGTATACAGCTTATTTCGGGTCCGGGCTGTCCTGTGTGTGTAACAGCATCATCTTATATCGACAGGCTCGTAGAATATTCTTTAAAGGACAATCATTGTGTTTTGACTTTCGGTGACATGATGAAGGTAAAGGGAAGCAAACTCACCCTTACTGAAGCAAAGGCAATGGGGGGAAATGTAAAAATCCTCTATTCTCCCCTTGGTGCAATCAAGGCTGCAATGAAAAACCCCGATACCCAATTTGTTTTTGCTGCAGTGGGATTTGAGACCACCATTCCCATTTATGCACTGCTTATTGAAGAGATAATCAAGAATAATATAAAAAACCTAAGGATTATGACATCGCTTAAGACCATTATTCCTGCGATTTCATATATTTGTGTAAACGAGAAAAAAATAGATGCTTTTCTCTGTCCCGGTCATGTCAGTGTTATTATCGGCTCCTCGGTTTACAGCGAAATGGCGTCAAAGTACCGTAAGCCTTTTGTAATAGGCGGATTTGAGGGCGGGCATATTATAGCTGCAGTTTATGAAATTGTCCGTCAAATTTCAAACAACGAATACAGTATGAAAAATATGTATCAAAGCGCAGTAAGTTCCGAAGGAAATGAAAAAGCAAAAGCTTTGATTTATAAATATTTTGAAGCTGCAGACGATTACTGGCGGGGAATCGGAATAATAGAAGGTTCAGGTCTGAGACTTAAGGCCGAATACAAGGACTTTGATGCGGGAAGCACAAGCTCCGAGGATGTTGATATCACCCCCGCAGGCTGTAAATGTACTGATGTTATATTGGGAAGAATAGCTCCCGTGGAATGCCCTCTGTTTGGCAAGGCCTGTACTCCGTTAAATGCAGTTGGAGCGTGCATGGTTTCTTCCGAGGGTGCCTGCGGAATCTGGTACAGAAATTGTGAGGTGTAGAGAAATGAAAATAAATATGTCCCACGGCAGCGGCGGAAAGCAAACGGGAGATTTAATAAACCAAATATTCTTAAAGCATTTTGACAACCACATATTAAACAAGCTTGAAGATGCGGCGGTGCTGGATATAAAAGGTAAAATTGCCTATACCACCGATTCCTTTGTCGTAACTCCTCTGTTTTTTAGCGGCGGGGATATCGGAAAACTTGCCGTATGCGGCACAGTAAATGATATTTGCATGATGGGGGCCATTCCCAAATACCTTACCGCAGGCTTTATTATTGAGGAAGGCGCGGAAATTGAGACCATCGACAAAATTGCCCTTTCAATGAAGCTTGCGGCAGAAGAAGCCGGGGTCAAAATAGTCGCAGGAGATACTAAAGTAATTGAAGGCCGTGGCGGCATTTATATAAACACGTCTGGTATCGGTGAAATAGCTAAAAGCGGCATCAGTATTTCCAATTGCCAAAAAGGCGATGCCATAATACTTTCAGGTAGCTTGGGAGACCACCATGCCGCAATAATGTCGGAGCGAATGGAGATAGAAAACAACATAAAAAGTGACTGTGCTCCACTTGTCTCAATTGTTAAAAGCCTAATTGAAAGCAATATAGAAGTTCATTGCATGCGGGATGTGACCCGGGGCGGGCTTGCGACAGTACTCAACGAAATATCTTCTGCCTCATCCTGCGGCGTTGAGATATACGAGGCTTTCCTTCCCATCAGCGATGAAGTCAGAGGACTTTGTAATATTCTTGGACTCGACCCTCTTTATATGGCAAATGAAGGGAAAATGATAGCCGTTGTGCCCGAAAGCCAGGCCGAAACAGCTCTTCATGCGGTTAGAAGGAGCAAGTACGGTGAAAACGCCCAAATCATAGGCCGCATTGTGGACGGAAGCGGAGTTACAATGATTACAACTCTTCAGGGAAGCAGGATATTGGATGTTTTATACGGTGAAGGACTTCCCCGCATTTGTTAAGAACATAATGCAAAAGCTCCGGCAGACACTTAAGATTCTTACCGGAGCTTTTAATGTTTGGGAGATTTAATTATGAAGATTTATTTATGAAGATTTATTGGCAAAGTTTTAATTATAGTAGACAGAATAATTCAGGCTTATGACTCTACAGGGAATTTATCAATATACTTGAGTAAATATCTCTTTAGAATATTGTAGTCGGTTGAATTTATCTTTCCGTCTCCATTTAAATCCGCAGATTTTTCACCTGCCGGTATGGTTTTAATTAAATTTAAAATATATCTTGACATGATTGTAGAATCGGTGGAATTAACCTGTCCGTCACCATTGAGGTCGCCGTACTTGAAAGTTGGCGTCTGTTCCATTGCAAAGGTAAACCAGTCAACGTTTACAGCTCCTCCAAACACCAAATACACATCATGTTTTCCCGTTACATTATTAATACTGCAGCTTTGCTCTTGATAAGCATTAAAGCCTCCCGTCGCAGTCACTTGCAATGTACCTGCAAGAGTACCCGTCGGACTGTCGAGCCGTATTTCTATTTTCGGAGTACCGGTAGTTGAAGCCATTATTTTAAATGTGTTTGCACCGTTTCCGAAGTTTACATTCTTATATACCATGTAGTCTCCATTTTCAATATATCCCAAACCACTTCCGCCGTTTGCACCCACTACTTGTACAGTGGTAGAATTGGTAGCGTCATAGCTTTCTGTTTCGATCTTCGAAAAAGCATTTCTCTCAACCGGTGTTTCCGGTTCGCTTGTACCTGCGCCTACAAAGGTTGTAACGCTTTGGGGTTCCAAAGTAACCTGGAAGGTGGTTCCGCTTGCATTTATAGCTGATTCCTTCCTGAGATTCTTCGAACTTGTAGTAACATATCTATCCCACTTGCGAATGCTGGTTCCCGGAACAGATATATTGATTGTCTTGGCCTCAGTGCTTTTATTTATAACTACTGCCACAACACTGTTGTCCTTTTTGTTTTTGTAAGCAGATAAATATACGTTGTATGTAGGATTTTTTGTTGCGTCAACCCTTACATATCCAGGGCGGACAAATTTCGAGTAATGAGCCATCATATAACCGCGCTTGCTTATAGTGCCATCCTCTTTCATAGGTCCGTAGGATCTTCTGATATACCACCAAACATATGCCTGGAAATTTCCCTCTACCAAAGCATTGTGCATATTATACGCAACCTCTATTGCCTCAGGCCAGCGGTCTGCCGAATTGCTGTCGCTGTTCGGGACATAAACCTCAGTCATCCAGAGCTCTTTTCCTGCTCCTTTTTGCTGGAATAGAGGATAAGGCATATTGTTTACAGTCGTACCGTAGAAATGTGCACCGAGTATATCCATATTTGCAAGAGCCTGCGGATCGTTTAATATTGGGTCCGACATATTTTTAAGATACTGGAATGACTCCGGCGCCATAACCCTGCAGTTGATCGATCCGGCATAGTCTTTCATAAAGCGAAGCATTTCCTGAGGAGTCCACCATGTCCACTCATGAGCATAGTCAGGCTCGTTCTGGACTGAAATCGCATACAAATCCACACCATTACTCTTCATGTATGCAACAAAATCGTTAAGATGCTGGGCATATGCTCCATACTTATCGTATTTAAGTCTTTTTTGATTTGGTACGCCGTTACGAGTAAAGGTCTCCACCATATCACTTGGAGGATTCCATGGAGAAGCGAAAACTATTGCTCCATGCTCAATCGCTCTTTTAGCGGTTGCCAATTCTTTTGACCAGTTATTCCTGTTCTCATCCACATGAATTCTTAAAATGGTAAAGCCCAACTGTCCTTCCCCGTTTCCGAAAGCTGTATCCCTCTGTGCGGCCGTCAAGTCGGAAATCCAAACGGGATGGTTCATTCCTCCGAAGCCTCGGATTACTTGTTTTTCTGATGTCAAATTAATTGTTGCAGTTTCTGCCGCATCTACTGTTATTCCAAAGCAAAAGAGTTGGGTAAAAAGAACAAATAAAACAGTAGAAAATAGCAGCAATTTTCTTAACTTAGACATACTATTCCCCCCCATATTTTGCACATTCAATTCCCCCCATATTTTTAATTAAACACCCCTTATAAATTAATTTTGCTGTTCATGTTACCTATACGAACGCAGTTTTCATTTTAAGTTCGGAATTTTAAAAATTAATATAGAAATTCTTAATAAACTTTAATAAATAAAAATGGAAAATACATAACTGGGGAGTATAAAACTATTTTTACACCAACCGATGCTCAAAAGAATAATATAGCATTGTGAACTACTTTACCGGAGGCGATTTATACAATGCAATATGCAATAATGTCCGTAGCACCCGGACAGCATCGGTTGCCACCTCTGCCCTACCCTTACAATGCATTGGAGCCTGTAATCAGTGCAGAGGCTTTAAGAATTCATCACGACATGCACCACAAGGCTTACGTCGACGGCCTGAACAGGGCGGAAATCAGCCTGGTGGAAGCGCGGAAAAATAATGATTTCAAATATATAAAATACTGGGAAAATCAGCTGGCCTTCAATGGCTCAGGACATATTCTCCACAGTATATTCTGGACTGTCATGGCGCCTTTGGGAACAGGAGGGCAGCCCGGCATACACACTACAAGCCAGATAAACAGCTATTTCGGAAGCTTCAACGCCTTCAGGGAGCAATTCAAAAGCGCCACTGAAAATGTGGAAGCATCAGGTTGGGGAATCTTGACCTGGCAGCCGACATGGAGACGGCTTGAGATTTTGCAGGCAGAAAAGCATCAGAATTTGACCCAGTGGAGCGGAATCCCGATTCTTGTATGTGATGTCTGGGAACACGCCTATTACCTGGATTACCAAAACAGGCGAAAGGAATATATAGACCGGTGGTGGAATTTAATCAACTGGCATGAGGTTGAAAGACGGCTTCTTCTTGCAATGAACGGCCAGGTACCCCTTACTCTATAGTTAACAATTCCCGGTTCATTTAATCCATAAAAAGTCAGAAGAGCAGTTTCTTCTGGCTTTCTTTTTGACCTCTCGGCGTGAAATAAAGGAGTCGAAAGTAACACAATTTACATAAATAAATATACTGTAATATCAGTTTATTTATTGGGGTGATGTTTTATGTTCTCATACTATCAAAGGCAGTGTCCCGCAGGTTCGGTTCCTTATACGATAAGAGCCGGGGACACTTTGGCCGCTATAGCAAGAACATATGGAACCACTGTTCAAAATATTATTAATGCAAACCCGGGCATTGACCCCTATTATTTAAGAGTTGGTCAAGAGATATGTGTTCCGTTAACCGTACAAATATATCCTTCATGTCCGACAACAAACTATTATGTGGTAATGCCGGAAGATACCATCGATTCAATAGCAGCTTACTTTAATATAACTCCCCAGCAGCTCTTGTATTCAAACTACGGTATTGATCCTAACGATTTATATGTGGATCAAATTTTATGTATACCAGTTGCCCCTTCACCGGTCATTGTCAATGTCAATGTGGCACAACGAACTCTTACAGTATACCGCAACGGAAGCCTCTACAGAACCTACAGGATAGCTTTGGAAAATCCTGCATCGCCCATCCCGAGGGGAACATTTACAGTTTTAAACAAACAAGTTGATCCCGGAATTGAGATGGGAGCAAGGTGGATAGGTCTGTCTGAAGCAGGCTTTGGAATACATGGTACAAACACACCGGAATTTATTGATGTTGTCTCAACCGGAAACAATATAGTCATGTCCAACCGGGACATAAGCGAGCTGTTCAATCTTGTGCCTGTGGGAACAACCGTAACCGTATCATGATTTCAATTTATTGCAACTTTAATCAAAAGGGGTGAAATAAAAAAATGTATCCGTATTTTAATCGTCAATGCCCTGTTGGCACCACATCCTATACTGTACGTGCGGGAGACAGCCTTTATCTTATTGCAGGCAAATTCAATACCACAGTACAGGCAATTATCGCCATAAATCCAGGCATTGATCCGGAAAGGCTGTACATAGGCCAAGTAATTTGCGTACCCCAGGTACAACCCCAATGTCCTATCGGTACATCTCCTTATGAAATAAAAAGTGGAGATACCCTCTTTAGCATAGCCGCAAAGTTCAATACCACTGTTGGAGATATACTGAATTCCAATCCCGGCATTGTACCCGAAAAACTTTATGTAGGACAGACAATTTGCATCCCCCAGCCAAAATCGGAAAATCCCGGCTGTCCTACGATGAACTATTATGTTGTCCGCAGCGGAGACAACTTGTCAATTATATCAAGAATATTCAATGTGACAGTGCCGCAGTTAATAAACGCAAATCCCGGATTAAATCCCAATATACTTTATGTAGGACAGGTAATATGCATACCTGTAGCTCCATCCCCCGTACAAATTATAATAAGTATAGCAGCCAAAACCCTGTCACTGTACCGGGAAGGAAGATTAATAAAATCATATCCTGTGGCAATAGGCAAACCAACAACACCCACTCCCCTGGGAACATTTACAATAATAAACAAACAGGTTAATCCCGGAGGACCGTTCGGAACACGATGGATGGGACTGTCGGAGCCCCACTATGGCATTCACGGTACCAACAATCCGGCTTCCATAGGAACAGCTGCATCCAACGGGTGTATTAGAATGTACAATGACGATGTCAATGAGCTCTTCAACCAGGTACCGGTCGGTACAGTGGTAACCATCTACTAAGTAAACGCAAAGTAATATATTTGACTCCAATGAAAAGAAAAAAGGCAGGCTATTATTAATGTAACCTGCCTTAAAACTTTAAACCAAATCATCTCCTATTATATAACGCTGAACCCATTATTGCATCCCTGCCGATATTTTTATGCACTCTTGATGATTGGTATCCACTTTGCCGTCCTTATGCCTTGTACTGTTGTAAAAATGTATGTCAAAATGCCCGTCAATGCCATTGCCTTTAATATAATCATAATTTATACCTGCACCGTAATCTCCGCTTCTCCACGATGTCCAAACTCCGGCGGCAGCACTGTCATTTCCCGCATGGGGCATTGCCGTCATACTGGCAGCGATTTTTCTTCCGTTATATTTGATTATCACAGGTCTTCTTACCCAACTAAAGCCTCCCCATATTTCCTTCATAATGTTGGTGTCCTTTACGGTAAGAGTTTCGCAGTCGGCATGGTTTGAACCGGTTGTGCGCTTTGCAAAAAAGGATTTTCCGGTATAGAAATCCACCACTTCAAAAGTAGTTCCCCTTGGAATTACATACTGCGCCTCCGTCCACCAATCCAGAAGCTCCCCGTATTTTTCACCGGGAGTACTCTTTACAGGTACATTATGCACCGGAATTTTTAATTTTTGACCAATATTAAGCACCGTCGAAGAATTGATGTTATTTACTTCCATCAACTCATATGCAGAAATCCCAAACTTTTCAGCAACACTCCACGAGCTGTCGCCTTTTTGAACCGTATAGCTGGTATAAGTAATATACGGACCGCTTGACGAATTGCTTTGGCTGTTGTTTGGATTTTGAGCTTGCGTTTCCGGAGGCTTAGCTTGTGAAGTACCGGATACAGGTATTTTTATTACCTGGCCTATGTCAAGGTAGCTTTTATCATTGGCACCGTTTAATTTTAACAGCTCGGTAAAATTTACGTTGAATTTCTGGCTCACGGTCCAATAGGTATCACCCTTTTGCACAGTATAAAGAGTATTTTTTATTGTACTTGGCAAAATCACCTTGTCCCCTATACGAAGCATGGAATTTTCATTGGCATTGTTTAAAGACAGAAGCTCACGAAAATTAATTCCATATTTCTGGCTAATATTCCAATAAGTATCCCCGGACTGGACTATGTGCACCAATTGGTCATTAAATGGAAGTATTATTGTCTGTCCCGGATATAATACCGTATTCTCATTGGCATTGTTCGCTTTCAAAAGACTGGTTGTAGAAATATTATATTTCTGGCCTATCTTCCAGAATGTATCACCCGATTGTACTTTGTAATCAACATTCTCTGCAAAAGCAAATCCCGCACTTCCTGTTATGATACCTAAGCTTAAAGCCCCACAAATTATAGTTTTCTTAAATCCCATTTCATTAAATCCCCCTTGTCGCTGTATAGTTTGCTCTATGAATGCTTCTTAGGTTTACATAAAAAAGAATTCGACTTATACTAATCAAATCCTTTGTGTAAATTGTGGTAAGGAGATTTAGGAGTTTTAAGAAATTTTAAAAATTTAGTTAAAAATTTATCAAATTATGAAGACAAGATTGAATCCCTCAGCTATAATATATAGATGTGGGAGATGCAGCCCCATTCATTAAAATACCAACATTTTATTTTAATGTATAAAAACAACATTAAATTTATGAAATGTATTTTTGAGGTGAAGAAAATGAAAACATTGGAGAGTCATAATCGCATCAAAGTAACTGTTAACGGCCGTGAAATGGAGGTATATGACAACCTCACCATCCTTCAAGCTTTGCTTCAGGAGGATATACACATTCCACACCTGTGCTATGATATCAGGCTTGAGAGGTCAAATGGCAATTGCGGATTGTGCGTTGTTACCTTAATCTCCCCCGATGGCGAGAGAGATGTCAAAGCATGTCAGACTCCCATCAAGGAAGGTATGGTAATATGTACCAATAGCCCCAAGCTTGAAAACTACAGAAAGATACGTTTAGAGCAGCTACTTTCCGATCACAATGCGGATTGTGTTGCTCCCTGCGTAATGACATGTCCCGCAAATATTGATATTCAATCATATCTGCGCCATGTAGGCAATGGGGATTTTGAAGCTGCCATCCGTGTAATTAAAGAAAGAAATCCCTTCCCCGTTGTATGCGGTCGTGTTTGTCCTCACACATGTGAGTCTCAATGCCGCCGCAACCTCGTGGATGCACCCGTGGCAATCAACTATGTAAAACGTTTTGCCGCTGACTGGGACATGGCACAGACTCAGCCCTGGACCCCTGAAAAGAAGGCACCAACAGGCAAGAAAATTGCTATAGTCGGAGCAGGTCCATCCGGTCTTTCCGCTGCATATTACAGCGCAATTAACGGTCATGATGTAACTGTTTTCGAGCGCCAACCCCATGCGGGTGGAATGATGAGATACGGTATACCCGAATATCGTCTTCCAAAAGCTATTCTTGACAAGGAAATTGAGCTTATAAAGAATCTCGGTGTAAAAATCATGACTGAAAAGGCTTTAGGAACCCATATCCATCTTGAGGACCTTCACAAGGATTTCGATGCCGTTTATCTTGCAATAGGTTCATGGCAAGCAACCCCAATGCATATTGAAGGCGAAAAGCTTGAAGGTGTATGGGCAGGTATAAACTATCTTGAGCAGGTGACAAAAAACGTTGATATTCCTTTGGGAGACAATGTTGTGGTAATCGGAGGCGGAAATACAGCCATCGACTGTGCACGTACAGCTCTTAGAAAAGGAGCAAAATCCGTAAAACTCGTATATCGCCGTACCCGTGAGGAAATGCCGGCAGAGCCCTACGAAGTTGAAGAAGCTCTTCACGAAGGGGTTGAAATGCTGTTCTTGATGGCACCTACCAAAATTATATTAAAAGACGGCAAAAAGAAGCTCGTTTGCATAAAGATGCAGCTCGGAGAACCCGACCGTTCCGGCCGTCGCCGTCCGGTTCCTATTGAAGGAAGCGAATTTGAAATAGATGCCGATACAATAATCGGTGCCATAGGTCAAAGCACCAACACCCAATTCCTTTACAACGACCTTCCGGTAAAACTCAACAAGTGGGGAGATATCGAAGTAAACGGTAAAACCTTGCAGACTTCCGAATACAATATATTTGCGGGCGGTGACTGTGTAACAGGTCCTGCAACGGTAATTCAGGCTGTTGCCGCAGGCCGTCAGGCAGCCGAATCCATGGACAGCTTCCTGATGAAGGGCTATATCAAAGAAGCAAGCATAGACTACAGCTGCAGCCGCGGCTCCATGGAAGATCTTCCGAAATGGGAATTCCGTGAGATACCGAAAGTTGCCCGTGCAACAATGCCTTCACTTTCTTTGGAAGAGCGTAAAAACAACTTTAATGAAGTTGAATTGGGTCTTGCTGAAGAAATTGCAAGAAAAGAAGCGCGCCGCTGTCTCAAGTGCGGATGTAGCGCCCGCTTTACCTGCGATTTGAGAAAAGAAGCGAGCATTCACGGAATTGTATATGAAGAGCCGGTTCACGAGCGTCCGTACATTCCGAAGGTTGATGACCATCCGTTCATTGTCCGCGACCACAACAAGTGTATCTCCTGCGGACGCTGTATTGCTGCGTGCGCCGAGATTGAAGGTCCGGGTGTTCTCACCTTCTATATGAAAAACGGTCGTCAGCTTGTAGGTACAAAAAGCGGTCTTCCTCTCAGGGAAACCGATTGCGTAAGCTGCGGTCAATGTGTTACTGCTTGTCCGTGCGCTGCCCTCGACTATCGTCGTGAGAGAGGAAAAGTGGTAAGGGCAATCAACAATCCCAAAAAGACTGTTGTCGGATTTGTTGCGCCGGCAGTCCGCAGCCTCATTTCAAATACCTTTGGTGTTTCATATGAGGAAGCATCTCCGTTTATGGCAGGACTCCTTAAAAAGCTTGGTTTTGACAAGGTATTTGACTTTACCTTTGCCGCAGACCTGACCATTGTGGAGGAAACCACAGAGTTCCTCTCAAGAGTTCAAAACAAGGGTGTAATGCCTCAATTTACATCCTGCTGCCCTGGATGGATCAATTTTGTTGAAAAGAGATATCCTGAAATAATTCCTCATCTGTCCACCTGCAAATCACCGCAGATGATGATGGGTGCAACTGTTAAAAATCACTATGCAAAGCTTATGGGAATAAATAGAGAGGACCTCTTTGTGGTATCTATAGTTCCATGTCTTGCAAAGAAACATGAAGCTGCCCGTCCGGAGTTTGCACCCGACGGCATCCGTGATGTGGACGCAGTTCTTACAACCACAGAAATGCTTGAAATGATGGAACTTGCAGACATCAAACCTTCGGAAATAGAACCTCAGGAATTTGACGAGCCTTACAAGCAAGTTTCCGGTGCCGGAATACTCTTTGGTGCTTCCGGTGGTGTGGCTGAAGCTGCCCTTCGTATGGCGGTTGAAAAACTTACCGGAAATGTGCTTACCGACCATCTGGATTTTGAAGAAATCCGTGGCTTTGAAGGCGTAAAAGAAGCCACAGTAGATGCAAGCGGCGTAAAAGTCCGTGTGGCAGTTGTCAGTGGCCTGAAGAACGCTGAGCCTATCATCGAAAAAATACTAAACGGTGTTGACGTAGGGTATGACCTCATAGAAGTAATGGCGTGTCCCGGTGGATGTATCTGCGGAGCAGGACATCCGGTTCCTGAAAAAGTGGATTCACTTGAAAAACGCCAGCAAGTTCTTGTAAATATAGACAAGGTTTCAAAATACAGAAAGTCTCAGGAGAATCCGGATATCTTAAGGCTTTACAACGAGTTTTACGGTGAACCGAATTCTCATCTGGCTCATGAACTTTTGCATACGCACTATACTCCAAAACACGGTGACAACACCTGCAGCCCTGAACGCAAAAAAGGAACTGCTGCATTTGACGTTCAAGAATTTACAATTTGTATGTGCGAATCCTGTATGCAAAAAGGCGCTGAAAACCTTTACAATGATTTGAGCGCAAAAATAAAGCTGTTTAAAATGGATCCGTTTGTTCAGATTAAGACAATCAGATTAAAGGAAACTCATCCGGGTAAAGGCGTGTATATTGCCCTTAACGGCAAGCAAATTGAAGAACCTATGCTTGGAGGTATTCCAAACGAATCCAAATAATAAAATGCAAAAGTTGATTGGCGTATAATAGAAACGGACCGGATAAAACCGGTCCTTATTTTTATTTAAAACTTGTATCAAAATTACATATTGGATAATCCCGTGTATTTTAAAGCTTTAGGTTGTTTACGAATTCTTCATTATAACGTTTTCTATAGCGTCTGCAACATCCTCGCAAGCATCACAGCACTTTTCAAGGTAGTGGAAGGTCATATCCCATCCTGCGATCTCTTTATAGTCATTGCAATTGCAATACAAATCTCTTGTCGCCTCTGTAAATAGCCGGTCTCCCTCTTCCTCAAGCTGATTGACTTCAATAATTAATTTGTGTAAATCCGGAGACTTTCTGAAATTAATGAACTCACTAAGTGCTGTTTTTAACGAATTACAGCATTTCACAATAATCTCGGTCATTTTTATGGCCTGCGGGCGGATGCTTTTAACATTATACATATATATACGCATTACTACGTCTTCAATTGAGTCGGTCACATTATCTATTGCATCCGTCAATGCCATGATATCTTCTCTCTCAATAGGAGTTATAAATTCTTTTGCAAGCTTTTTAACCATTATATGTCTTGCTTCGTCTCCGCTATGCTCTATAGCGTGCATTTCCTTCATTCTTTCCGGCAATTCTTCCGCCTTGTAATTATTCATAATCTTGTTCAGCAAATTTGCCGCCTGGCAAGAATAGTCCACCAATTCCACAAATGTGTCAAAATAATATGAATCTTTTTTTCGTGCCATAATCCAAACCTCTTCCTCAAAAATATATTTCCATTACTTTTATAATCCGCTTTAAAAAATGTTCATAAACAACAATGCCATCAAAAATCCTATCAGTCCGCATCCCGGGAAAGTCAAAATCCATGCTGTCACCATTTCTTTTACCACTCCCCAGTTAACTGAGGATATGCGCTTTGCCGCACCCACACCCATAATAGCTGTCGTCTTGGTATGAGTGGTGCTGACCGGCAAACCGAAAACAGATGCTATAAACAAGCATATTACGCCTGCAAGGTCGGCAGAAAATCCTTGATACTTTTCAAGCTTGACCATGTCCATTCCAACAGCTTTAATAATTCTGTATCCCCCAATGGAAGTACCTGTGGCCATAACTGCCGAGCAAAGAATAAGCATCCAGTTGGGTATGATGAATTCTGTCACTTGTGCTTGTCCCCGTGATAAAAACATACCCAGCATAAATACGCCCATAAATTTCTGTCCGTCCTGTGCACCATGCATAAACGCCATACCGGCACTGGATAAAACCTGGGCGTTTTTGAAGAAACCAAAAGTTTTTGACCTGTTGACCCTTCTAAAAATCTTCTCAACCAACTTTACTACCGTCCATCCCGCTGCAAATCCCAATGCCAAGGACAATATCAGTCCGTAAAGAACATTAACCCATTCATTAAAATTAATACCGCCAAGACCTTTCTGAAGAGCAATTGCAGCACCGCTTATTCCGGCAATAAGTGCATGGCTCTCGCTGGTCGGAATTCCAAACCACCAGGCAGCCGTTGCCCAAAGTACAATCGCAAAAAGAGCGGCACAAAGGGCTACCAATGCTTTACTGGAATCTCCCCCGAAATCAACCATTTTAAAAATGGTCTCCGCTACTCTTGCATTGAGCTTGGTCATAACAAAAACGCCAAGAAAGTCAAAAAATGCTGCCATTATTATGGCGGCACGCGGACTTATTGACCGTGTCGAAACACAAGTGGCAATTGCGTTAGGAGCATCAGTCCATCCATTCACCATTATAACTCCCAATGTAAGAATCGTAGTTATAATTAACGGAGGACTAGATATTAAATAACTTAAAAATTCCGTAAGTGATACAGTCATATTCCCTCAACTTTCTTTATATTGCATTATTTTTTGATAAATAATTTTAATTATCCATTAAAACTATTTATCAATCGATTTTAGCATAGCATATTTTAGCAGGATTCGCAATAGTCTGACATGATTATATATTATATCCTTCTTCATGCCGTTTTAACCTAAGACTTTGTCTTGTAATTTATAAATCGCAGTGATAAAATCAAACATAAAACAGACTTTTCGTATACTTTTTAGTATATCTACAGATAAATATGATAAAGGGAGTTTGAAACTATGAACATAAAACAACTTTCAATAGAAGAAGTCTCGCATATATTCAATAATTCAATGCAATTTGATTTTCCTCAAAATGAAATAAGGCCGTTAAACAACATTAAAAAGCTTATGGGGCAAAATTCATACCCTTGCTTCGGTCTCTATGTGGACAGCATTTTAAAAGCATATGCTTTTTTTTGTCATGCTGCTTCAGGCGAATGCCTGCTGCTTGATTATTATGCCGTAACCCGGACAGACAGAAGTCAGGGATATGGGAGCATATTTTTAAAAAATTTGCAAGAAAAGCTCAATAGTTTTTCCGGAATTATAATCGAGTTGGAAAGCCTTAATGCGGCAAAAAACGGAACCCAAAGGCTGGAAAGGGAAAGAAGGATATCTTTCTATGAAAGAAACGGCGCGCAGAAAACCGGTATTTTCGCTAACTTGTTCGACGTGGAATTTGATATATTCTATTTGCCGATAAAGAAGGAATGGGATAATTCCTTTGTTTACAGAGAGCTTGACAAAATTTACGATACTATATTTCCGAAAGAATTCCGCGGAAAGAGAGTATTTATGTCTTACAGATAACCCCCTTACCTTTTGCTCTTTTCATTTCATTCCAATGGCTAAAAAAATTGAACTGCACGAAAGATATAAATTCGTGCAGCTCACAAAGCAAGTCAAGTCCTGCTATATTCCGAATTGAACTTCACACAGATATTTGTATAAGCCGTCCTGTTTTATTAGTTCTTCATGAGTACCCGACTCAACAATCTCCCCGTCCTTTAAAACAAGGATGTTGTCAGCCTGTTTTACCGTAGACAGCCTGTGAGCTATTACAATAATAGTACGGGTGCCTGCCAATTCGCCAATTGCCTTCTGAATCTCTGCTTCCGTCTCAACATCAACTGATGCGGTTGCTTCGTCCAATATCAATATTGGAGTGTTTCTAAGAACCGCTCTGGCAATGGACAAACGCTGTTTTTGGCCTCCAGAGAGCTTTACGCCCCTTTCTCCCATGACAGTGTCATAGCCTTCGGGAAGCTGCATTATAAAATCGTGAGCCCTTGCAATTTTCGCCGCATTCACAATATCCTCAAAGGAAGCTTCCCTCGTTCCGTAAGCAATATTGTCGGCCACACTGCCGTTAAAAAGAAATGTATCCTGAAGTACTATGCTTATTTGATTTCTCAGCGAAGATACCGTTATGTCTTTAATGTTCATACCGTCAAGAAGAATTTCTCCCGATATGGGATCATAAAACCTTGCTATCAGGCTGATTATAGTACTCTTTCCCACTCCGGTCGGTCCCACCAGTGCTATCATCTGACCTGGCTTTGCGTCAAAGCTTATGCCTTTCAAAACCGGATTTGAAGGAATATAGTGAAAGCTGACATTTTTAAAGGATATTTCACCTTTGGAATTTGTAACGGTCTTTGCACCTTGACTGTCAACAATATCCGGTTCGGTGTCGATGAGCTCAAACACTCTTTCCGCTCCCGCCGTAGCCTGCTGCAAATCCTCAATTACCCTTGCCAGCGTGGTGATAGGCTGGTAAAAAAGCCCCAAAAACATTATAAATCCTACAATATCGGCCGTACTGACATAGCCTTTCAATGCAAACCATCCGCCAAAAGCCACAACGATAACCGTTCCAAGGGAGCTTGTCATTTCCACCACAGGATGAAATATTGCACTTACCTTCAAGGCATGAAGTATTGCAGAGGTGTATTTTCTTGCTCTTTTTTCAACACGCTTTTTCTCCCTTGACTGCTGGTTGAAAGCCTGAATCTCCTTGATACCCGAAATATTATCCTGCACTACTGCATTGAGGTCCCCTAGTTTCCCTTGCGCCTCCCGAAAATTGGGAAGTACTTTTTTGGTAAATATTCCGGAGCCCAATACCAAAAACGGTATGGGTATAAGGGTAAGCGCCGCAAGCAAAGGATTTATTATGAACAACAGAATTCCGGTACCTACAAGGATAAGTACATTGGTAACAAGGTCCGGAACGGCATGGGCTATTAAAACCTCAAAGGTTGCCGTGTCGTTTATTGCCCTGGACATAAGCTGCCCGGTCTGCTTGTCTTGATAGAAGCTCAAAGACAACTTTTGCAAATGCTCGTAAACAATCACCCTCATGTCCGCGACCAGTCTCCATGCAGCAACATGGCTGAAATACCGGTACAGATAAGTAAAAAACGCCCTTGCAACGTACGCAGCAGCAAGTATGATTGCAATATTGCGTATTTTCACCATATCGTTGGGGCCTTCTTTTGACAATATATCAACCAATTCTCTAACTTTCCATGGGGTAACAAGATTGAAGGCTGTAATTGCAAGCAGGCTTATCCCGGCGATTATTAAATATTTCCAATATTGTCTTCCTTGTTTCAGTATTCTGATAAAATTCTTCATAGTATGCCCCTCCCCATAAAGACGAATGCTCCATAGTAAGTAACCCTTATAAATTTGATATATTATATCAATTGGTGTTCTGAATCTCAATATATTTTTTGCATTTTTATGTTTTAGGAACAAAAGATCACAAATAAATTATTTTGCTGCTATATGGAGTGATTTACATTTCTTAATCGTCTAATATATGATTATTATAATGCTGCAAGTAAATTTCCTAAGAAGGGGTTAGGGTAGAAGTAAATATGCATAAAAACGATATTACATATAAAGAAGACGAGGATTTGATAGAGCAATGGATAGAAGAGTATGGTGAAGATGTTTTACGGACTGCTTACTTCTTTGTTAAAGATTATTCAGCATCTGAAGACATATTCCAGGAAGTTTTTTTAAAGGTGTATAAAAATATAAGAAAATTCCGCGGCGAATCAAGCATAAAAACATGGATAATAAAAATTACCATAAACCAGTGTAAGGATTATCTCAAATCCGGTTGGGCCAAACGAATCCTGTTAAATTTTGGCCTTCTTGACAGTCAAAAAGATGCTGTGGCAAACACTTCACTTGACAAATACCTGACACTGTCGGAAGAAAGGCAAAAGCTTCTTAACAGTATTACGAGTTTACCTCTTAAATCGCGGGAAGTGCTGGTCTTACGCTATTTCAATGGCTTTAATGAAAACGAAATCGCTTCTCTATACTCCATATTGCAAAGGGCACCGTACGAAGTAGGCTACACAGGGCAAAGACTGCGTTAAAAATTATGTTGCAGAATGAAGAGGAGGTATAATTATATGGAAGAATTTGGAAAAACTTAAGGATGAGATGCCTTGCTTATTGCAAAACTTAGAGGTTCGAAATGAACTTAAGCAAAAGGTTTTAGATAGAATTGATTTAAATAAAAAGTCATATTGGAAATCTAAAGCCAGGGTATGTGCTACAGTTGCTGTTAGCTGCATTGTACTTTCAATTATGATTTTTAATATACCTTAGTAAATGCGCAAATTTCTCCGGTAATCGCTAAAATATCAGCATGGATTCAAGAAGTGACTAACATACCTGTAAAAATACCCGGTTCATGGGAGCCTGTTTCAAAATCTAACGAAAATGAAGAAAACTTATTTAATTATTCGTTTTTTGTTGATTATACAAAAGACAGATATTGCATCGATGTCTACTACGTTAGCAATCCTGTCCCAATCAGTAAGGCAATAGTTCTAAATAAAAAGTATTCTCCCATAGGGTACCAATCTATAGGTTCTCTCGAAGGTGAAAAAATTACAAGCGATGCGATTAGTTTACCGGATTTCAACGATAAAGCAAAGGATGCAGAAGAATTCACACTAATCTCCGGTGTAAAAGCTTATAAAGATAAAGAAGGCGCCAACATATGGTGGAAACACAAAGGCTGGATGTTTGAATATTTAGGAAATACAAATTCTCTGGATAGATTAGAGGAGCTTGCTTCCCTGTGGGAAAAAACTTCTATAAGTATTGGTTCAGGCCAAGTAAAAATAGTTGAAGGCAATAAATCCAATGCTTGGGTCACATGGGAACAAGGTAATATTCGTTACAGCTTCAGTATGCTCTTAGGAGATAACCTAAGTAGTATCATCCAATGTTTAAACAGCTTTAAGTCTGCTAAAGAGGCATCAGGCTCTCCATTTTTGCAAAGTCTTACATCTGAAATTCAAGAAGCAGAGGAGCTGCCCATAAGAATACCTCTTTTATGGGACCCTATTGCCGAATTTGACTGTGTCAGCCAGACAGATTATGAATAAATGCATAAGCAACTTTAGAAATTCCCATATTATTCCTTGGGAATATAAAAAACATTGCTTGCAAGGCTGTAGAAGCCTCTAATATAATAGATTCTAATTTTTTTGTTATGTGTATTGACTGTATGGCTTGTTTTGTATTAATATTAATAAGGTAAGATTTAGTAATTGATTAATATCAAGTGAAAGGAGTGTTGTAAATGAAAAAAACAATATTCTGCGAGGTGCTTTATATATAACTTAATATCGGACCGAAAGCATTTTTGTGCTTTTTAGGTCAACCTTTATTATGTATAAGTAACCGTCACTTGATAGTAAAATATATACTATTTAAGGCTGCACGATGGGTTATCGTGTTTTTTTAATGCCAAAAACAAACCGTGGTTACATATCACGGTATTTTTATGCCCTTTTGAGGGTTAATAAAGTATCAAAATATGAAATATTCGTTAGAAAGGAATTATTATATATGAATATACCGATAACAGTGACACAAAAACAATTATCAGAGTTTCTTTTAAATACAGCAGTAGTAAGGCCGGTCTTCATATGGGGACCTCCCGGCATTGGAAAATCCGCTCTGGTACAGCAGTTCGCCGAATCCTTAGGGCTCCCCTGCGTTTCCCTACTTGGAAGCCAGCTCGCTCCGGAGGATATTATCGGCGTACCTCAAATCGTTGACGGATTGAGCCGTTTTTGCCCTCCGAAGATGATAGCAAGAAAGGAGCCTTACTGCTTGTTTTTAGATGAATTGAATGCCTGCACTCAAGAGGTTCAAAAGGCATTTTACAGCCTGATTCATGAGCACAGGGTTGGCGAATATGTGCTTCCCGAGGGTTCTATTGTAATCGGTGCCGGCAACAGAGCACAGGACAGTGCCATTGTAAAGCCCATGTCATCGGCCTTGATTAACCGTATGTTACATGTACAGCTAAAGGTTTCCCATAGAGATTGGTTGGAATGGGCATCGGCAAACGGAATTCACCCCTATGTCTATGAGTATATAACCATGCGTCCCGACCATCTTTGGACAGAGCCTCCGAAAACCGAAGAACCCTTCTCCACCCCACGCTCATGGCATATGCTCAGTGATGCATTAAACGAGTATGGGGACAACTTAACCGATGAGGCTTTGGAAATATTGGCATATAGCTGTCTGTCACCGCACCATGCAGGACAGTTCAAAGCTTTCATAAAGCAGATAAAAAACCGCTATCAGCTGGCGGCTATCATAGACGGTGAAGAGAGATGGCCGGACAAACCCGAAGACAGGGATGTTCTCTATTTTCTGTCCCAATCCTTCCGCTCACAGCTTATAAAACAGCTTCCCGTCGAGAAGAATGCAATGAATGAAAAGCAGAAAATGCTTGCCCATAGAGCAAAAGCATTAATTAAGGAGCTTTCTCTCATCAGTCTTGAAATGGCACAGATGGTGGTGTCAAAATACGGTGATGATGAAGGACTGCCCGGCTGGTTCATGGTCGATATTGTCCGGGATTTGCCAAGGCTGGTAGAAAGGAAGGAAGATTAGGCAATGGCAAAGAAAAAAACTTCTTTTAACAAGGATATTGCTTATGAAAACTATGTTAAAGGGTATGAGATTATACAACAGCATCCCATTTTTTCTCCCCTTCTCCACCACGTTCGCGATATCCGCAGCAAAGGCAATTTATGCCCGGAAAATGGATGGGCGGTAATTACCAGAAACGGATACCTCCATGTTCACCCCACCCGCCGGGGTGAACCTATGGAGTGGGCTTATGTCATTGCCCATTGTTTGCTTCATTTGGGACTGGGTCATTTTCAGGAAAAGTCCGATCCCATCAAATGGAATATTGCCTGCGACTGTTATATTGCAAGGTTTTTGTACGACATGAAATTGGGAAAACCACCGGTGGAAATGCAAAACAGTATAGATTTTCATGTTGCTTCTGAGGAAAAACTATATGCCAATTTTGTCGAAAACGGTGTACCGCCGTCAATGACCGGCTTTGGCACAGCCGGAGCAAATTGCGGCGATATGATTATGGCACCGGAAATGAACAATTGGTTTGTGCATAAAATCGACTGGGTCGCCTGTTTTGCCCGGGGTCTTTCAATGGCGGTTACCAGCGCCGTTAACGTGGCAGCAGGAAAAGAACCCTTTCTTGGAGCTTCCAAGAAATCGCAAACTCCTGCAACCATGGCAAAAAACTGGTTTATCAGTAGTTACCCTCTTTTAGGTGCTTTAGCTGCAAGCTTCACAATTATTGAGGACCCGGTAATTTGTGCCCGGATGGAAGTGTCCGTTGCGGCTGTCAATGCCTATATGAAGGAAATATATATCAACCCGGCTGCCGGCTTGGATGAATACGAATGCCGCTTTGTAATGGCTCATGAACTTTTACACGTCGGTTTAAGCCATCATACAAGGTGTCAGGGCCGTGACCCTTTTTTATGGAATGTTGCATGCGATTACGTTATTAACGGATGGCTGGTAGAAATGGGCCTTGGGGAATTACCCAAAATAGGAGCCCTCTATGACCCCGACCTTAAAGGAATGTCGGCCGAAAGCATATATGACCGGCTGGTTACGGATATTCGAAAATGCCGAAAGCTCTCAACACTGAGGGGAATCGGTCTGGGGGATATGATTGATAAAGATAGTGCCGGATTGTGGTCCGCAAATGACGCAATCACCCTTGATGAATTCTGTCGCCGCTGCTTGCTTCAGGGTCTTTCGTATCATGAGGAGCAAGGCCGGGGTTATATCCCCGCAGGATTGATAGAGGAAATACGGGCATTAAACCAGCCTCCTATCCCTTGGGATGTGGAACTGGCAAAATGGTTCAACAATTACTTTTCTCCGTTGGAAAAAGTACGTTCCTATGCCCGTCCCAGCCGCCGTCAATCAGCCAGCCCCGATATTCCCCGACCCCGTTGGGTGCCGGCGGCGGGTGCGGAAGACGGGCGAACCTTCGGTGTCATACTCGATACCTCCGGTTCCATGGACCGGGTATTGCTGGCAAAGGCATTAGGTACTATTGCCAGCTACAGCATTTCACGGGATGTTCCCTATGTGAGGGTGGTCTTCTGTGATGCGGCAGCCTATGACCAGGGTTATATGGCTCCTGAGGCCATAGCCCAAAGAGTAAAGGTAAAAGGGCGGGGAGGGACATTACTGCAGCCGGGTATTGACCTTCTGGAAAAGGCCGAGGATTTCCCAAAAAACGGTCCTCTTTTAATAATTACCGACGGTTATTGCGAGCCTTTGAGGATTCGCAGGGAGCATGCTTTTTTGATACCAAAAGGCCACAGCCTTCCTTTTCTTCCTCGGGGAAAGGTGTTTAGGTTCAGTTGACGGCACAAAAAGGAGCTCATATTATCGGATGCATATTTTAATATACAAGCGAAAAATGTGGAAGAAACCTTGTCAAGCTTAAGTTTCTTCCACATTTTTAAAGTTTTATTATCTTTGTTTCCCGTATTTTATATCTTTATTTCCGCACCAAGTACCTTCAAAAACTTTGCAAGCCACTCAGGATGTGCCGGCCAGGCCGGTGCTGTAACCAGATTGCCGTCCACATGGGCTTTATCCAAGTCCACACTTATGTATTCACCGCCTGCTGCTTCAATATCAGGGCCAACAGCAGGATATGCAGCACATTGTCTGCCCTTTAGGATACCGGCAGCAACAAGTACCTGAGGTCCATGACATATTGCAGCAATAGGTTTGATTTCCCTGTCAAAATGCTTTACGATTTCCAAAACTCTTTTATTGAGCCTTATATATTCCGGAGCACGCCCGCCTGGAATCACAAGAGCATCGTAACTATTCTCATCCACCTCGTCAAAGGTTGCATTCAAGGCAAAATTGTGACCCCTTTTTTCACTGTAACTCTGGTCGCCCTCAAAATCATGTATTGAAGTGCGAACCGCATCCCCGGCTTTTTTATCAGGGCAAACAGCGTGGACAGTATAACCTGCCATCAGAAGAGCTTGAAACGAAACCATTACTTCATAATCCTCAACAAAATCTCCCACCAGCATAAGTATCTTCTTAGCCATATTATAGCCCCTTGTATAAATTTGTTTATGGGACTATTATAGCAAAAATTAATACTTGTTTCCATAATTTCCTTTTCATTGATTTTATAAGAGCTAAAGAACTTAGTGAAAGCCCTTTAGCTCTTCATCGGTTAAGGTATCTACGAAAAGGTTGGGGAGTTCATTCTCGTTGGCACATCCCTGAGCATAATACCAGTCAAATACCTGCTTTTCGATTTCTTTCGTGCTTCCTTTGACGCTGTAGGGATATACTGCCACAAGTTCGTTTGTAATTTTGCTTTTTAACCCTACTTTTACAGCTTCACTCTCTGCCATGGTAACAAGTCTGCCTTTCAAATAATATTAGTATCGATACAATATTAGATTTTCCTATAAACGCTTTATTTATTCATAAAATATGCTTTTATAGCGACAACTCCTTGTAATTGTAGAATATCTTGTCGCTCCTGCTTGCCCATTCGGCCATTGGTTCGGGAATCTTGTCCGCATAGTTTTTGTCATTGGTATAATAATAGATACCGTCATCTTCAATAATAGCAACATACATATGCTCTTTAGACATAATGTACCAGCAGCAGCCGCTATAACCTCTCAAGTGGGACTGTCCTGACTTTACTTTTTCACCGTTCCAAATATCTTCCGAGTAAAACACATACGACGTATACATAATAAAATCTTTATATTTATCGCCCACAAGTTTCTTAAACAATTCATCCTGCTGTTTTGTATCTACAATGCCGACTTCCAATGCCGTAGGCATTTTAATTTCTATCTCTCCTTTTATATACTCGGAGCCAAACGACACTCCCATCCCGCAGCCAAAACTATAATCGTCGCAATCTAAATGTAATAAATCGTTTTCAACCCTGAACTTAAACAAAACACCATTGATATTTTGATTATTGGTATCATCCTTGAAAATAGTTTTTGCAGAACCTTTTTTGATAATGCCGAAGTTCTCAAGCACTCCTGTGTTTAAACCGTTGAATGCATACAGCTCATAATAGATTAGATCATCGAACAATACTTTTATATCTGCTGTAGAACCGCCAAAAAACGCCGACTCTTTTCCGGTCCAGTGGCCCTCAAACTTCTTGCTGTCTGCACTTGGCTGCTGTGGCGGAATAATATCTGCGCCCTCTCTTATAAGATACATCGGGTAAATAACATTATCATTTTTCCAGCATCCCTGTATGTAGTCATCCGTCTTGAATATACCTATGATTTCTCCTTTTTCATTTGTATCTTCGGAAAGATAAATTGTCCGGAAATCTTGCATTTGAATAATATAATCAATATAACCTTCGAGTTTTATGCTTGTTTTATACTCATCATAATAGTAAACTCCTGAAACCTTGCCTTCCGAAATATTAAACTTTGCATGAACCGGTTTATTGCCAATAAAGCCTGCAAACCAACCGTCAGTGGAATTATCCTTTGAAGCTCCCACAACATTCGTACCGGTTATATCGGTTATCTGCCATTTGTTTGATTTTTTTGCCAAGTCAAATGTCATAGTCTCGGATCCCAAAGTCACACTAACCTTAGCTGTGTTTCCCTTCTCATCTGTATCATAATATATATTATCTATTTGCAAAGCACTTATCCAATCCTCCGACTTTTCTAGCGTTATTTTCTTGTTTGATATATTAAGTTCGTTTAATCTTTGTAAAACCCCATCAATCTTCTCTTCGTAGCCGTTTAATACATTTAACTTTAAAAACTGGAAAACAACATCCGTAGGATTATCCGGATAATCGTTAAGCTGTATTTGGGCTGAATCAAATACAAAATTTTTACCATTCCACTTATAAAATCTTGATACATAAAAATGAAACACATCATAGCTATACCTGTTTTGAACATATCCGTCATAGAAGCCATCATTGTTCGCATCTACCAAGTGGTCATCACCGACTCCTGTAGCAGATGCACTATATTCTATCTGTCTAATTTCATTTCCGTCTATTTCATACAATGCAAATCCCGATAATGCGACTCCGTTTGTAAGACTTTCCAAAATATATTTCTGTTTTTTATTTTGCATTTCGACTATTTCCACGCCTGACGTTCCATAGCCGCCTTCCCCAAGCTCTCCTATTTTTTGCAGTTCACCATTAAGGTCTTCTCTTATCACAAAAATCTTTAGTCCGTAATCTGCTTCACATGCAATTACAAATTCCGTTTTTCCGTCTAAATCAATGTCCTCCTCTATAATTTTCTCCACATCTTTATCAATTCCGAGAAAATCCATATACTTCTTATATCCTGTCTTTGTCTGGGTCGGAAGTATATTCGGAGATTGCTCCGGGCTTTGAGTGTATAATTCATTTTGATTGGGATCTTTCGGTTTGTCGGACGAACAGCCGGTAAGCAGTAAAGCAAGCAATATTAAAGCACTAAATATTGAAAGAAAAATTCTTTTCATAACACACAGCTCCCTCATTGAGAATATTATTCCTTACAGACTGCCTTCTTTCCATAGACACTAGCTTTCATTTGCCTTTGCAGATACTTTATTTACATTTATACGCCATAGATTTCATGGTTGATACTGAATAAATCATTGTGTAAGGAAATGACTGGAATCAAATCTGCAAATACTTCCATTTACTTTAATGACGTAATTATACTGCTAATTATTTTTCGTGTCAATCTGCCTAAAACTTTAATTCCCCAATCTTAAATGTTCAGTTATATTGAGCATCAAAGAATTCCAAAGGTGTAAACATAAAGCATATTTATCATCACAGCATTAAACAGCATAAAAAAGAGGCTCTAACTCCGCAATTTCAGGAAATTATCGCCTCTCTAATTTGCTTAAACTGCTTAAGGTATATTATCGAAATTCAAATCTTAAATACTTATTTTATCTGCGAAAAATCAAAGGTATCGGCAAATTCCTGCAAGTCCTCAGCTGTTATGCCTCCTGCTTCTGCATTCCTTCCTGCAAGCACGTTTATTGCAACGTATGAATTTTGCAAATCTGCAATAACCAGTGCTTTAGTATCGCCTAGAGCCAATGAAACCTTTTGCCCGCTGCTTGTCTTGTACTCCCACTCCGTGTAAGAACTTGCATCACCGACGTTAAGATAAGTAGATGAAAAAGTGCCTTTTACATAGTTTCCAAACTGATAATCAATGCGTGTGCCGTTTTTAAGCAGTGTTTCTCCATCATAATGAAATGTACCGTCGTCGTAAACATAGCCGCTCAAAACTGTATTGGCATTTTTGGAAAACTCACCTATATTCGCCTCTTGTATTAATTCTTTTTGATTGTTGACAATTGTCATGGAGTTATGGAGTTTTAGCTGATATTTGGCGACAATCTCCTCCAATTTCTCAGCCATTTCCCGTGTGTAAACCAAGTACATCGGGTATTTCTCCGTAAACTCATTGGAACTGTTCCCCACCTCACTCAAAAATTTTCCGTCGGTGTCATATCCCGCAAGGAACAGATTCCATTCGGCACTGGCTTTGTATTCATTACTGTCGGGATACCCTTGCAAGACAATCAAGTCCATTTTTTCTGGCACATAGCCACCGGTGGACGCTTCAATCTCATCTGCCGAATCGGAAATTTGGGAATTATCTGTCAGGGCCGTTTCGTTGTCACTGTTTTGGAAAACCAGGTCCCTGATCCCATACCAGCGAGTAGCCAAAGCAGTAATTCCAAGGGTTGCGGTAACGGCCGCAACAGCAACTATACTTATTATCTTCTTCATATTCATAGATTTTTGACCTCCTGATTTTTCTTTACTTCTTTCTATAATTTTCTCAGCAAATTGATCCGGCATCACAGCATCGGCTTCCTTGCCTTTCTGCATCCGAAACAACTGATCCGATATTTTGTCTGCATTTTCGATGTCATTGAGCCGTACAGCCTTTTCCAATTCCTTTTTCAATCGCGAAATGTTATCCATAATAAATTCCCTCCACCTTTCAGGTAAAGCGCTTTACACTTTATATATATTTAAATTGGTCCAATGTAACTTACTTTTCACCAATCTTCATTTTTTTGACAATGCCCTGTATTTCTCTTCTCAGCCTCACCAATCGCATTCGCATGGCTGTCTCGCTGACCCCTTGCTCCGAAGCAATTTCTTTGATTGACTTTCCCTCGATATAACGTTGCTTATACAGATTGTGCTGATTTGTATCCAAATTGCCGATTACTTGGCTGGTATAAGCTGTCTCATCGATTTTTCGGTCAAATTCCATTAAGATCGTTTCACATAAATCGGCGTTGTCTTGGGGAATATTCTCAGACAGGTACTCCGTTGCAGAAATCCTTTGCCGCTTTAGATGCTTTAAATAGGTAGCCGTCATATTTCGTGCCGTTTTGTATAAAAATGCAGCAGGTTTTTCATGCTGTAAAAAGGCTTCACCTTTTTGGTACGCAATCAGAAAGACCTCTTGGATTAAATCCTCGGTAGACTCCTTGCTGCCTGTCATCGAAAATATATATTTATAAATTCTGCCATAGTTTTCTTGGCAAAGCTCCTCAAAAGTTTTCATTTTGTCCACCTCTATTATATTTATATACTGTTTTGGCTGATGTAACAAAATTTTTTAGGTGGATAACGCAAATTATTTTTTACACCTTCCAGCAATAAACAGTGATATACTATAGACTTGGCCTTTTGATAATGTTAACATAAAAACTCCTTCCCGGATAGTATTTTTATAATTACTATCAAGAAGGAGGTTTTTGATTCTTATACATGCAGGTTTTCAATCATTCTCTTTTGAGAATACAGTAGAAATCACAATCTTGCATTCCATATTTTTAACATTACTTGTTTTGTAGAGTGTATTTTTCAAGGACCATGTGAGCCATATATTTCACCATCTGCTGACACTATATTTTTTTATTATCTCTTCAATAAATGAAGTAAATTCCTCATCTACAATATATGATTTTTTCCCCGAGCGTATTTCCGAAGCAACTTTACCGTCGGTAACAGTTACAATCCAGATATAACCAGCAATTTTAAATAACTGTATAGATGTTTTGGATTTTCCGTAAAAATCAATTATCTTTTTAGTATTCAAACATATATTAAAAAGCGGCTAAATCCGTTTTCACAGATTTAACCGCTCTCGTCTCACACATTAAAACTTCCGGCAATTGCATTATGTTAATCCCCATGGGCCGGCATGTTCCTGTAATTCCTATTATAATATGAGTCCATGTATGCTTTTTTCTATAGCTTAACCGTCATATATCTGCCGCCACTTGGAATGCCTCTTGTGTTGCATCAATAAACTTTCTTGCCTTGATGCAGTCACCGATTCTATATACTTCATCAAATTCATTTACAAGTTCATTGTACAAACTGTCATCCGCCTTTAATCCTGTAGCAATTACCACAGTATCACAGGTCATCTCCTTCTTGTTTCCATTGGTATCTTCAACAATAATACCCGACTCAGTTATTTCTGTGAGCTTAAGTCCGCCTTGGGTCTCTATTCCTTTGCTTCTTAGGGCTTCAAGCAGTGAAAATCTTGCCATGAAAATAACGTCCTGAGCCACCTCCGGAAGCATATCTATTATGGTTACTTTCTTGCCCTTCTGTGCAAGGTACAATCCCGTCTCGCATCCTACCAAGCCTCCACCGACGATAATTACATTTTGCCCTGTATCCCCGCCTTCTTTAAGCATCTTGGTAGCTATCCTCACATTTGGTCTGTCAATGCCCGGAACCTCAGGAATTACAGGTACGGAACCTGTCGCAACCACAACTGCGTCCGGATTTAACTCCTTCACCAACTCCTTCGTTGCCCGGGTGTTGTACTCCACTTTCACATTGGAGTTTTTAATCTCCCTTATTAAATGCTTGCAGTAGGAGTCAACCTCTTTCTTGTGATCCATTATAGCACCTTCGAGAAGGTGTCCTCCAAGCTTTGACGTACTCTCAAGCAAAGTAACGTCATGCCCTTTTTCTTCAGCCATCTTTGCAAACACCATGCCTGCCATTCCTCCGCCTATCACAAGCACTTTTTTAGGCTTCTTTGCAGGAAGTATCGGACTTAAGTATTCTTTGCCGAGAACAGGATTTACGCTGCATGCGGCAAACTGTCCGAAAAATATCCTGTTAATGCACTGCATGCACCGCACGCATGGCACAATATCCTCTTTCTTATCTGCACGAACCTTGTTTACCCACTCAGGATCGGCCAAAAGAGCCCTTCCGAGTCCTACAAAATCAAGTTTGTTTTCCTCTACCAGTTTATTGGCAAGAACCGGGTCCGAAATATTTCCATCGGAAATCACCTATATACCAGCCTGTTCTCTGACTTTAGCGGCATAGTCGACAGAAACAGCGTCCTCCATATATTCCGTAGGTATAAGAAGATTCATGTTGTCATAGCTTCCCCTCCTGAGATGCAACGTATCTATGCCTATATTTTTAAGTCTTTTTGCAATCTCTATTGTCTCGTCAAGCTCCCTTCCTCCGGGGAAACCATGGTCCAAAGCCAATCCCACAATCATAGGAAAGTCTTTTCCGACATTACTTCTGGCACTCTCAATGCACTCCAGCAAAAACCGCATTCGATTCTCGAGGCTTCCTCCATATTCGTCCGTTCTGTGGTTCCAAACTGAAGAAAGGAATTGGTCCCCGAGATATGCGGTAAAGTGGACATAAATTATGTCAAATCCCGACTGTTTTGCCAGTCCTGCAGCCCTTCCATAGGCCTCCACAAGCCCGTGTATCTCCTCCTTGGTAAGCTCCCGTGTTTTAACCCCGGGCATACCCAGTATTTCAATTTCCGAAGGTCCCACAGGCCATCTGTCTTTCAATGTTGCATCCGCCAGCCTTCCGGTACCCGGGGACAATTCAATGGCAATTTTTGCATCATACCTGTGAGCCATTTCGGTTATTTCATTAAAATACTTTATCTGGCTTGCAGTATCAAGAGTGGCATAACCGAAGGTAAGAGGATAGGGGTCAATGTTTTTTTCTGCCTTGACGTGGGTTGTAATTATAAGCCCCACTCCACCTTTTGCCCGTGCCTTGTAGTATTCAAAATATCTTTCGGAAAGCACTGCCGGGTCTCCCACAGAGAAATCGGTATTCATTGGGGACATTACCAGCCTGTTTTTAATCTTTAGTTTTCCAATATATCCCGGCTCAAAAAGTTTGTCATATGCCATTTGTCTTCCTCCTCAAACTATATGATATCTATAGTTTGCGGGAAAAAAACAAAATAATACATTAACTCAAACTGCCGTTAACTACCTCTTAAAAAGATAAAGATACTCCCCGTAGCCTTCCTTCTCCATATCTTCTACCGGTATAAAGCGCAGAGCCGAAGAATTTATGCAGTATCTCATGCCTGTAGGAGCAGGACCGTCGGTAAATACATGTCCCAAGTGAGAATCCGCGTGCTTGCTTCTCACCTCAGTACGTATCATCGAATGGCTCCTGTCAATTCTTTCTTTAATATTTTCTTTAACAAGGGGCTTGGTAAAACTCGGCCATCCGCAGCCGGAGTCAAACTTATCCAGTGAACTGAACAGAGGCTCGCCGGATACAATATCTACATAAATTCCGTCTTTTTTATTGTCCCAGTATTCGTTATCAAAGGGCGGCTCTGTAGCATTCTCCTGCGTAACCAGATACTGTAGTCCGGTCAGCTTTTTCCTTAGAGTTTCATCATCCAATTTTGAATATTGATTTTTGCTTCTTTTCCTTATCCTGCAAGTCTTCTCTATATATGCCTCTCGCCCCGAGCCAATCTTATAGCTTTTATAATGCTCAGGATTTTTTAAATGATAATCCTGATGGTACTCCTCAGCAGGGTAAAACTTAGATGCTTTTATTATCTTTGTGGCAATGGGTTTGTCAAAGTACCCTTCGCTTTCGAGTCTTTTTTTGGATGCTTCGGCAAGCTCCCTTTGCTCCTCATCATAGTAAAAAATGGCTGTCTGATACTGCTGTCCTCTGTCAAAAAACTGCCCTTCCGGGTCTGTCGGGTCAATCTGACTCCAGAAAACGTCAAGGAGATTTTCATAACCGATTTTTTCAGGGTCATAGCTGATTTGTACTGCTTCATAGTGCCCCGTATTTCCCGAACAAACCTGCTCATAAGTTGGGTTTTCAACATGCCCTCCTGTATATCCGGCAATTACTTTATATACACCTTCAAGTTCTTTAAAAGGAGGAACCATGCACCAAAAGCACCCCCCTGCAAAAGCAGCCAGTTTAAGGTTCGATTCTTCAAAATGATTATTCATGACAAATTCCCTTCCTTAACTTTCATTTTTCAAATAATGTAAATATAAATATTTATACCCTTATAATTTCTCAAAATATCAGACAAATCTCACAATTATTTATAATTTCTCTTTGATTGAGAAATAATATGTATGAGAAAGGAATGATATTATGAAGAATCATAAAAAAGAAGATTCACTTTTTATAAATACCATATCGCCACCGGACGAAGTAAAACAAGTTTCCGATAAACCAGTAGGCAACGCAGGAAAAGACCCGTTTTGCGTTTATGACCACAAAAGGCATGCTGTGGGTTCTGTAATAGAAAACGAAGACGGTTCAAAAACAGTGTGCACAAAAGACGGTTCATGGCAAAATACCGGAAAGCGCTAAACCTTACAAAGAAACCTTGACCGTAATATGCGGCCAAGGTTTTTATTTTTACAAACGATTTTTCAATATAATGTTTTATTTAAACCGAAGAGTTACCGTATGCTCTTTTTCATCTGTAAACATCGGAATAAGAGTACTGTCAGCCTTTTTGCCGTCTATGAGAAGCTCATACTCCGAACTTTCCATTCTGGCAAAACCAGCAGGCTTTGAAATACTAAATTTATATGAGCACTTCGGTGCCTTCAATGCAAAATTCAATTGAGTTTCTTCTTCACGAAGTATCGGATTGAAGGAGATTCCCTCCCTGGTGTATTCTATTCCTGCCAAAGATATAAGGGTCAAGTTAAGCCAAGTTGCCGTACCGCTCAACAATGGTCCGATATTTTCCCCTGTCTCAGTATTGATGTACTGGGTGCATATTCTCGGATTTCCTGCAACTTGGAACGGATTTTCAAGGTTTTTATACGGCAATACCAAATCCACCATAAAGTATGCCATTCTTGTCATTTCTTTGGCAAGCTCATTGTCTTTAACTTTCTTTGCAGCCTTGACAAGTGCGGCAGCCGCCATCATTGAAGCGTGCTTGAATACAGCACCGTTTTCCCTGTCTCCAAAGAAATAGTGGCCTGTTGCAGTATCATTTGCAAGCTTGTTCAAATCGGCAGGAGATATTAAACGCAAGCCGCATTTAGTCAACAAATATTTCTTGATAGTGTCTACCATTATTGCTATTTGCTCATCGGTTGCAGTATCACACAATACTGACCATGAGAAGCTATTTAAGAAGTACACACCGTCAATGTTCGGGTCATCGGAAAGCTTGTCTCCCTTTGCTCCCAAGTAAGTATAGGAACCATCCTTGTATCGGTTCAAAAGAACACGGGCAAAGAAGTTTTCTTTCCAAGCATGTTCCTGAATTCTATCGTTAATCACTTTTGACAATTCGCTCATTTCTTGAGCCAATTGAGTATCCTCATCCAATGTCGCAATTTCAGCCAAATGGTCAATTGCCAACTTCAAGAGGAAAGCATTCATCACACTTTCAGAATGATCACTTACAAAGCGGTCTCCATACTTGCCGTTTGTCTTCTTCAATTGCTCGTAGTACAATTTTTCTTTAGTTGCACCATCTATATAATTGTTGTCGATTTTCAAGCAATCGTTCCAGTCTGCATGGTCTAAGAGCGGAAGTCCGTGATCACCGATAGAAATGCAAGCGGAGTACTGGATGATAGCCTTTAATGTATCCCGTACGGCTCTCTTTTCACCAGTTCCGTCGGCAACCGGTACTTCTTCATTTAATATTGAAGTATCCTTCGTATAAACAATATATCTGTAATATGCTTGCAGGAGCCAGAGGCTGTCATCGGAATACAGACCCGGCTGCTTGCCCACCCAATAGAAGTTGTGGTTTGCATAACCCATTTTATAAACATTTGCAGTCCACTCAAACAACAGATCCCTGACAAAATCTTGATATCCTATGTTTATGAAGTAGTACATAGATGCAAACAAGTCCTGAATTTCCCTAAATCCGATTTCACGGTATCCTTTCTGTGTTTGACAGAAGGAACGGGACATAAAGGTTTGATACAATACCTGGAATGACAAATTCTTGTTAAATCCTGAGTCAAACAGCTTGTTTCCAGTCTGGAATTCGAAATATTTGCAGTAATTTTCATGGAAGCTTATAATCTCATTCAATGTTTCTTCTACAGCTTCACTTTTTTCAAAATAGCTGAGCAAATTCTCCAGCTCGCTGCACATTACTGCATCGCTGTAATTTTCGTTATCCTTGCTGGAAGACAAACCGGTAAATGTGTCTATTACAACTGTTTTACCTGCTTCAACGGTAAACGGTGCACCCAATGCAAAGAATCCAGGGCCTTTACGGTTTAGCTTGTTATTTAAATTGTATCCGCCTGACGGATGCTCCAATGTACCTTTGCCTATAAAATCATTGTAGTCGGTACAAAAACTTTGCGGGAAAGATTGCTTGTCCCCGTTGCGGACAATCATGCTAACAAATCTTGTATCCTGTTTAAACTCCTCGGGATAATAGTCCGGAGTTATTCCGATAAACTCACCCTTGCCATTGTAAAGGGCAGCGCTTTGCATAATGACATTTGTATATGTAACATCTTCAAAAATCGCATGAATAGCGCCTGTTCCGAACATTCCCGTATATGTTATGGATAAATTTCTTGGTTTATCCGATGCATTTTTTATTTCAATTCTCTGCAATTCCGTTGCAAGAGGGAATCCTTTTCTATGGGGCACCAAGAAGATCGTTCTTGTGATTTCCAAATTACATGCCGTTTTGTACTTTATTACTGTGCGGTTGCAGGAGTGTTTGCATGTAGCCTCAACAATATTTTCATCAATTAATGCAGAATAGAAAATCTGTTTGCCGTTTTCATACAAATAGAACTGCCTGTTTGCCGGGAAACCGTTTTCCTCCTGGCGAACATCAAATCTTGTTGACAATACCTGGGTTGCCGCATGGGAACGGAACGAACCCCTTCCGAACCTGTCAACAACACTTTTTGGCGTTGTTTGCAATGTCCTCTTAAAACCAAGCCTGTTTCCTATAAGCAAATTCACATAAAAATGCGGACCTGGAGCCGGTTTTAAAAGGTCGATTACGTGCTCTCCGTCTTCCGTCAAATAACCTGCCCAATGCTTTACATCGCCTACAGTGGCACGGATAGCTTTATCTACATCCTGAGGTACTTGAATCTTTTGTCCGTCTTCGAGCACTATACTAAATTGCTGTCCGTCATCAACAAGACAAGCCGACTGATTTTGTACATATTGATTAACATATTCCAAAACTATGCAATTTCCCAGAAGAACCTGCATTACCGGTGCCTTCATAGGCAAATTTGCAATTCCTATTACATTTTTAAACGCAGCATCACTAAAAATTGCATCTGCATAATCGCCCAGATTAATTTTACTTCCAAACTTTTGAGTTAATAAATCAACAGGTGTAATTTTGTTATTTCTGGATGTTACTTTTGTAATCATAACCATTCTCCTACCAGCAAAATATTAGTTTCAAACCCTGCTTAGGGCTAATTCAGAACAATTATCTCATATGGTATTTTAATTGTCAATATTAGATAAAAGTGTGCTTTTTCGTTCCGATTCGGCTGTTTTACCAAAACCTCACAGTCGAAAAATTATCCCAAATTTTAATAAACATTAAAAAAATTAATACTTATTTTTTACAGTTTAAGATGCAATGTACCAATAGCATTTTATACCTCTGCAATACAATCTGTCATTTCTTTATAAGTGATATTTTGTAAAAAGTAAAAATGTTTAATTTTTATGTGATAATTTATCACCTATGCCAGTCTTATATTATAAGGTATAAAAAACAATTTGCGGCGGATGTACTTTTAATTCCAAAATATACAGTTTATTGATAAATATACTAATTAAATATATTTAAATATCTTTACATATGAAAGGAAGATAAAAGTGAAAAAGTATATTTTAATTGTTTCAATATCAATATTTATTTTGGGAATATTGACATCATGCAGTACCTCTGAAAAAGCTGTTGATTTTCAAAACATGGACAGCAAAACCTTTTTGGAAACTGTAAGTTTGCTTGAAAAATTATCGATAGACATAAACCTCGACGATATAAAAAGCGTTGAGGCTGCAAAAACATATAAAGCAGAGCATATTGTTTTTGATAACCAAAAGCTTATAGATGCATTTATGAAAAGCAGCGTAACTGAAGAAAAAATCTGGGCTGAAGGTCCACAATTTATTGCGTCTGCCGGTAACACACAAGAATTTTTAAGCATATATGACGGTGGTAAAAGCTTTGGTATTAAAACCAGTCTAAAAGGAGGATTCAGATATAGTAGAATTGTTAATGGTGAAATAAATAAATTGTCAACTGTCGCAAATTGTGATTTTTATTATCCATCGTTTAGCAAGAGTGATTATAATTCCAATGATGATTATTCATCATATACCGACTTGAATTTTTTATCCTATGAAGATGCACTGACCGACATTAAAAGAATAATAAACGCAGCCAAAATACCTCAATTTGATGTTCATGAAACCTACTCATTGGATCTGAAAACTATTAAATCTCATTACGAACTATATCTTAAAAGTGCATCAGTTGAAGAAGAGTTAAAAAACTTAGATTGGACAAAAGAAGATGAATGTTACATTTTTTCCTTGAGACAACTCGTTGATAATATACCGATTATAAACAGAGAATGGTATATGCCTGATGGTACTAAGAGCTCAGCTTTTGGAAATTTTATGCCTGCGACATACATTAATTTGGTCTATGACAGTAAAGGGATAAAGGAAATAAATGCAAAGTCTATTCTTAACGTTATCGATGAGATTGAAATCAATAGACTAATTAATGTTTATGAAGCTTTGAATACATTGATTGAGGATTATTCACTTACAATATTGGAAAATGACGTAAGCATTGTTTCAGCAGAATTATGTTATCTAAGTATCCCTAAAGGTGATGTATTTGAATTGATTCCCGGATGGGTATTCTGTAGTACTCAAACTATAGAATTTAATGGAGAATTACATACACAATATAAATATGATGTCGTCAATGCCGTAACAGGTAAATTATATCAGTCAAGGTGGTAACAATGAAAACGCTTATAGCTTTGTTAAAAACTGACCTATACAGAGCCTTATTATCACTTAATTTCGTTATTTCAATAGTGTTTACAATGTTTGTTATGTTCATCAGTTGTTCAGGATACATTAGCAATACATCCGATGTTTTTAGTCTGCTTAGCCATGCCTTAACCGGCAGTGGTTCTACTATATTTATATTATTTATAGCACCTATATTACCATATGCAGTATCTTTCGCATCAGATTTAGAAGATAAAGCCTTGACTTTCTGGGTTATACGTACAGGAGCCAGCAAATATGCAATCAGTAAATTTTTATCTTCGGTCATTGCTGGTTTTTTTTCCGTTGCTAGCAGCATGATTGTTTTCTCATTGATTATGTTGATATTTTTTCCATTATCCGATGGATATATAGGTGACCAAAGTGGTTATGGAATCTTGCTAAAAAACAATCAACCATGGATGTATATTTTGGTACTCACCGTTCACTATTCATTATCAGGAGCGTTATTTGCAGGTATGGCTTTAACAATATCAACTTTCGTACCTAATAAGTTCAGCACAATGGCAGCACCTATAGTTATATACTTTGTTCTGATGCGACTGACAACTGAAGCTCCAATACCTAATTTTTTTAAACCAAGTTTTTTGATTGAAGGTATTTATTCTGATGTAAGCCCTGCAACAGCTTTTTTGTATAAATTGATACCTGTAGTAGCAATCCTTGGCCTTCTCTTGTATATTACTATAAATCAAATTAAGAAAAGGATTGAGAAATCATGAATATAAAAAATGCCCTATTGTGCTCGATTGTTAATTATAAAAAGTGGATAGTAAACATTAAAATCTATACCCTTTTTGCATTAATATTAGCTTTTAATATATGGAATTTTTCCGGAGTATATGAGTATGCAAAATCAGTTGGAGAAGGTATCAGCCCATGGATATTTCCACACTTATTAACTTTTCCTACAATGATGCCTGTTTACGGATGTTTCGCAATGCTTCTGTTTTGCGATGCTCCTTTTATAGACAGACACACTCCTTTTCTTATGGTGCGAACAGGTAGAACCTCCTGGGTAGTTGGGCAGCTGTTTTACATTTTCTTCACCAGTTTGTTATACACTATAATCAATTATATTATGACAGTAGTTTGCTTTTTCCCTCATATAGAATTTACCAGTGACTGGGGAAAGGTTATCAGAACATTGGCAATGAACCCTTCAAGCGCATCTCAGAAAGGAATTTACCTGACAGTCATAATAAATAACGGTATAGTTACTACATTTTCAGCAATTGAAGCTACACTTATAAGCTTAGCTTTGTTCTTCTTAGTCACATTATTTACAGGAATCGTTATTTTCAGTTTAAATCTAATTCTTGGAAAAATGAGTGGTATAATAACTACTGGTGTATTGGTTTTTATTTCATATTTTTCCATATTCGTAGGCCGCATAACAACAGGACTCAAGGTTTACTATTTTTCCCCACTTAGCTGGAGCAGTTTACAGTATATAGACTGGTATAATTCGGGGGACTCTCCATCACTTCAATACGCTGTCATATTTCTTTTTGGAACATCAATAATATTTAGCGTAATTTCCGTTATATTATTTGCCAAAAAAGATATAAATACAGCCGAAGGCATGGAATGAAGCGATTTATGAAAAGAAGGGATGTTAGAAATGGATAATATAGTGGAAGTAAGAAATGCCTATAAATCATTTAAAGAAACAATAGCATTAGATAATGTAAATGTTAATTTTGAAAGAGGAAAAATACATGGTATTATCGGACGCAATGGTTCGGGAAAAACAGTATTATTCAAGTGCATATGCGGATTTATGACGCTCACCTCAGGTGAGATTATCGTAAACGGAAAAAAAGTAACGCCATCTGTTTCACAAGATATAGGGATAATCCTGGAAACCCCTGGCTTTATAGGCTCATTAAGTGGATATAAAAATTTGAAGCTGCTTGCCGGCATCCATAAAAAAGTAAGCACAGAAGATATTAATCAAACCCTTTTAAAGGTAGGACTCGATCCTAAAATGAAAAAGCATGTCCGAAAATACTCTTTGGGAATGCGCCATAGACTGGGAATAGCACAAGCTATAATGGAAAATCCGGAATTATTAATACTTGATGAACCCATGAATGGACTTGATAAACAAGGTGTCACTGAAATGAGAAAACTATTTAAAGACCTAAATAAACAAGGAGTTACAATTATCTTATCATCTCACTACAGCGAAGATATCGATGCTCTATGCGATACCGTCTGTGAAATGGATACAGGTAAGTTAACTCAAATACGCTAAGTATTATTGCCACTTTAATCAAGTCTCATATAAGCTTGATTAAAGTGGGCAAATACTCTATTTTATCTTGCTGGTAATTTTCTCTTTAATTCTTAATAATTTCATTCCCACCGTACTTTGCTTCATATTCATGTGTTTTGCTATTTCAGAATATGTATAATTTTTATAATGCCTTAGAAATAAGATTTTCTTTTCTTCCAAACTCAATCTGTCTATATGTACTAATATATCTTTTAACATTTCTCTCTTCACATACTGTTCATCTATACTATCAACCCGTGCTGTTTTATGTATATAATCCAATACATTATTGTCTTTATCAAATAAGTATACGATTTTGTTTCTATTATTTATTTTCTGCCTTAGCATATCTTTAGATACATTCACTGCTATAGCACGAATCCAAACATCGAATTTGGACTTGTCTTTTAATTTGTCTAATCCTTCAAATGCCCGCATAAAAGTTATTTGAGCTACATCTTTTGACAATTCCTCATCATATGTAAAAGATAAGGCTAGTTTATATATTTTTTCATAGTTTTCCGAAAATAATAAGGAAAAACCATCTTCATTCAATATACTATCCGCCTTATTTTTTGCTGACATTTTCCGTCCGCCCTTACATTATAAATAATTAAAATACTAATTATTCATATATTGCTTTATTAACCTTTTATGTAAATATATCACATATAATACATAATGTCAATTTGAGGTTTTTAACGGAATAACCATCCTCAATCCATTGGGAATAATATTAAAATTGGCTTCACAGCAGTCGAATATTTCACCGTCTACATTTAAAAGAAAGCTTTCTTCCGAACGTATTTTAATTTCCTTTGCCCTAAAGTATTTGACCTCTTTAATTGACTCATGCTTGCCTCTAATCAGCTGCGGAAAGAACAATACGATTTTAAGCGGATTTGCTTTATCAATGTGGTAAACATCAAAATTACCGTCATTTATGTCCGCAAAAGGAGCAATTTTCATTCCCCCTCCGTAATATTTACCGTTTGCAACGGCGAGCAGAAGAGTTTCCTTGTTATGCTCCACACCATTGATATTTACCATAGAATTAAAGCTTTTATACCGGAATACAGTATAAAAAATTCCCGCGATATAAGAGCTCATGCCAAAAAACAAAGGATGCTTTTTGAATTTCCTGGCATTAGCCACAATTTCGGCATCCATTCCCACAGAAGCAACATTCAAAAAATAACGGCCGTTTACTTTGCCCACATCAATATATTTTTCCTCACCGTTTATTGTCCTGTACAAAAGGCTCGAATCTATGGTATCTCCGATATTTCTAAAAAAGTCGTTCCCGCTTCCTGCCGGAATTACCCCAAGGCTGCTTGAGCTGTCCATAACGCCGTTTAAGACTTCGTTTAAAGTCCCGTCTCCTCCTACTGCATAGACTCTGTACCGGTCATTTTCCACGTATTTTCGCGTAATTTCAGTAGCATGGCCGGGTCCCTTTGTAAATTCTATATAATAAGGCTCTACATTGCCGAGCTCCTCGTTCTTCATAAAATACTCTTCTATTTTCTCAACGTATTCAACACCGCCGCCTTTACCGGCAAACGGGTTAATGATAAACAAATGCTTCATTATTCACCTCTAACGAAAAGCTAAAATCAATCTACTATATATTATACTCAATATATTATTCTTCATTTTTAAAGTGCCTTAATATTTTTCAGCTGCTCTTGAAACATACGCAATAAGGAGGAAAACATATAAGAGAGCTTAGAAACTGCAAAACATTTAATATGATAGAAAGAATATTGCAAAATATACAAAGGAAAAATATGGATTTGAAACTTTTAATCAAAATAATTACAGATTAGGAGCAGCATCCCGGCCTTCTGTTGTCCTTTCAAAATAGACCTCGGGCAGCACAATCCTAATCCCGTATTCCGAACCTTCCTTCTGCCAATACACAATAAATCTCACTTTTGCCCTCTTGGGAATATAGTTTTTTTGCCTCATTTCCTCAATTTTACCTCTAAACTGTTTTGAAAAAAGCACTACCTCTTGCCCTTTTAAATTTTTGCAGCAATTACCGTCCACAACCAGCTCATCTCCGCTTGTCAGCCATGCAATCAAATTTTGCCGTGAAAAGAAAAAGTCCAGCACTATATCCTTATGGGTCAGCTGCATTGCAAGTTTACAGGGAGAGTAATAAATATTTGAATCGCAAACTGTCTCAAGTTCTAAAACTTTTATGGAGTCAAGATAATCTCCATTATAGTGAATGACAAGATTACTTCTTGCCCTTGTCATGGCAACATACAGCTGCCTCAGCTCTTCATCCGTTTTGGGATTAAACCCGTCCAGCATCAAAAATACGTTGTCAAACTCCCTTCCCTTGGCCTTGTGAATGGTTGAAACAAATATAGTCTCCAACCCTTCTGTAAAAAAATCTTCCATTTTCGATTCCCGAATAAAAATCTCCAGGTCTGACTTATATTTGTTTTTAGGATTTGTTGCTTCAAAGTCTTTGATGATATTTAGACACAAATCCAAGTTGGGGCTTTTACAAAACTTGTCTGCCAATTTGCGTTTCGCATCTGCCCAAGTGTCCTCTCCTATCATATAGGTTTCTTTGGACAAGTTGAGGCAATTTAGAAAAAACCTCACTTCAAGAAGATTGTAGAGATTAAATCCTTCATTGGACTGAATCAGCTTTGCCTGCATTCCGTTTTTGGCCAGCAGGCCTGCAATCTGCAATGCTTCTTCATTGCTTTTGGTCAAAACACAGGTCGAACCTGAAAGCCCTATGTTAAGGATATCGTTAACCATCGGCTCAGTCAAATTGCTGCTTTTGTATCGGACCAGTTTAATCCTTCCGTTATCTTTTTGAACGGCAACAATAGGTATATTCTTGAGCCTTTTAGATATTTTCTTTACAAACTGGTTTGTAAACTCCACAAGGTTACTCTTGCTCCTGTAGTTTTCCACAAGCTCGTACATAACAGCGTCTTTTTCTTTTATCAATTGCTCCAAGTATTTAGAGCTCGCACCCCTAAATTCATAAATATTTTGATCGTCATCCCCAACTGCAATCACCCTCATATCCTCATTTTTCTCCATGAGGGTACAGATTAATTCAAACTCGTCGGCATCCATGTCCTGGGCTTCATCTATAACCAAAACCGTCTTTGTTGCCTTTCCCGGTTCAACATCGCCGTTTTTGATTCTCATTATAGCTTCTCTTATTACTTCATCGGATTTTTCCAGTGTTCCGATTCTTCCTAAAAGGTCAAAGCAATAGGAGTGAAAGGTTTTAATCTCTATGTAGCCAGCAGCATTGCCTATAAGTTTTAGCAACCGTTTCTTAAATTCAGTGGCTGCAGCCCGCGAAAAAGTCAGCATCAGCAATTGCTCATGCTTGACATCCTCCATTAACATAAGTGATGCCAGCTTGTGAACCAGGACCCGGGTCTTCCCGCTTCCGGGACCTGCTGCAACCACAATATGCTTTGACTCATTGTCGGTAATGATTTTAAGCTGGGTGGGTGAAAGTTCCCCGAAAAGCTTATGGAATTTCGCCGGAGTAATGTTTCTTTTTATTTCATCCTGCTGGCTTCCCTTGAAGTATTTATTTAAAAAAGAGCTGTAATTTAGCGAGAAATAGTCATCCACAAACTGAAGGGCATCTTTGTAATCGTTAATCATTTTCCTTGCGTATTCGCCGACAATATGAATCTGCTGCACTCTGTTTTCGTAAAACGCTTTAAGCTTTCTATAATCCTCAACCTTGTACCGCTTTTTATTATCCCTTTCAATACGTTCGATATCCATGGGGTTGTAAACAACCATAAAGCCGCCCTCTATTTTCAATGCTCCAATTCGCGAAAGGTAAAAAAGCGCATCCTCAACATCATCCGAAGAAACCTTGGTATTAAAAAGTGTTATTCTTTGCTCAAACTTTTCTTTAAGTTCGAGAACCGAAAACTCAACTGCCACTTCCTCTTTATCTTCTTCTGTTCCTTTATTTCCCAAAATGCTATATTTGATTTTATCATAAAGGTATTCCAATATAAACTCTGCCAGCTCATGGATTTTGGCTAGCTTTTCTTCAAACGCTCTTTTGTCATACAAAGTAATTACTGCAATGTGATTTGCCGAAAAGCCTGCATACTCCCTCTTTATCCAGTTTTTTATAGCCCACATATTTATAACAGTTTTTATACTATTGGGTGTTGCATCCTTGCAGCCATAGTATTCGGCTTGCTCGTTGAGTTCCTTTATATGAAACACCTTTTCCTCCTCTGAAAAAACACTCAAAAGAAAATTCTCGATTTTTACAAAGGACTTTAATATGCTTAGTGATCGTTTTTGATTTTCCTTTTTCTTAATAAATGCCACAAGATCTTTGACATCAGCAAGGATTTGCTCTTCCCGAAGCAAGTTCACGATCTGAATAATCTCTTCTTTGGGGATTCCCAAACGATCCGAGAGATAGTCAACCCTGGATTCTGCTTCTTCATCTCTCGGGTTCTTTCTTCTTTTGCTAGAAATAAGGCTCTTTATTATTCTGACAGCATGTTGCTTTTGCTTTTCGTCAAACCTGTCGGAAGCATTAATTTTAGCGGCTGCCTCCTGAACATTCTTTGCAAGAATACTGTTGGCAAATACCCGGGGTATATTTTGTCCCCTTTTAATGTATCCGGCATCTTCCAATGCTGCAATCGCCGCCTTCACCCTGTTTTCCACATCATTCAGATTCTCATTCCAACCAGCCTTCTTTGCGATTTCCAATGCGGATTGAGATGTTTTTAACCGTATTCGGGTAACGTCTTTAATCGCCTTCCATACTTGCTGTATTTCTTCAATATTCAGCTTTCTCTGATTCAATAAAATAAAATGTTTATTGATGTCTTCATCACTATACAATACATAACAGTCTGCAGTTATATTCTCATCTCTTCCGGCTCTTCCAGCTTCCTGAACGTAATTTTCAAGGGAATCGGAAATATCGTAGTGAATAACCAATCCCACATCTTTTTTATCCACTCCCATTCCAAAGGCAGATGTTGCAACCATGATCTGGACTTCCCCTTTTATAAAGGCATCTTGATTTTTCGTTTTTTCATCCTTATCCATTTTTCCGTGAACGCCTTTTGCCGAAAAGCCGTCCTCTGTCAGCCTTTTTGCCAGCAGTTCTACAGTTTTGGTTCGCGATGCATAAACTATTGTGGGGCAATTCTTTTCTTCAATCAAATCCCTTAATGTATTGTATTTTTCTTCTTTACTTTTTCTCTCAAATACCTTGTATCTAAGATTACGTCTAGTTGCAGTCGAAGTAAAAAGCTCCATCTCAATAGAGAGCTTATCCCTAAAATAATTTCTTATGTCTTCAATGACATTCGGCTTTGCCGTTGCTGTAAAACAAGAGACGGGAATGGGTTCTACCATGTTTTTCTTTTCCTGAATTGATTTTATAAAGTCACCGATATACAAATAGTCAACCCTAAAATCATGTCCCCATGCCGAAAAGCAGTGGGCCTCGTCTATGACAAAGCGTACAACATTTCTTCCCAAAAGCAAACGTTCAATTGACCTTGAGCGCAAAGCCTCAGGCGAAATATAAAGAAGGGATGCCGAACCGTTTTCAACCCTTTCATAGGCCTTGGCCCTTTCTATAGGGTCCAGCAGACCGTTTATGGTAACCGCCTCGGTAATACCTGCCTTTTCTAAATTATCCACTTGGTCTTTCATCAGCGATTGAAGGGGTGAAACAACCACCGTCAGTCCTTTTGAATTCCTTCCGCTCATTAAAGCCGGCACCTGAAAAGTAATTGATTTACCCCCGCCAGTGGGAAACACAGCAATAAGCGATTTATTGGATACAGCCGCTCTGACGGCTTTTTCCTGCAATGGTTCGCAATTGTACATTCTGTAGGAATCGTATCCAAAGTACTTTTTTAAAGCCTTATGGATGTCAAGAGCCTCATTGCAGTAGTCGCAGCCTTCCAAGCACGGATTGTTTCTAAGCAGAAACATGATTCGTTCTACTTCCGGAAAGTTTTTGATCACCCATGGCGGAGTAATGGAGTCATGACTTCTCGTATTGATAAGTGCCAGACAGTAAGATAATTCAATTGGACTTTGGGATATAATTTTACTTAAATCGGCACTTTCGCATATTTGAAAGCGGAATTTGGTCCGGATCATTTTTTCCGGGTCGCAATACTTTTGCTCATACCCGAATAAAGCCTTCGGGGCATCAAATCCGGTTGGATTATTTGCAATTTCACCTGTCAAAGACTCGTTAATGAACCTAAAAAAGGCAGAAAATCCTTCTTTGTCTTTTAACAGAGTATAAAAAATCCGCTTCAATTCATCATCCAATTTATGAAAAGCCTTGACCTCATCAAAGAAAAGGTCCCTGGCTTTTATTGAATCATTCAGCGGATTATTGATATCATCGGTCTGAAGCTTGTCGTCTTTTACAAGAGAATGGTAGGGTTTTTGGGGAAACAGAAGTGGCGAAAGATACAAAGTATCGATAAAGGCTATATTCTTCACATCCCGCCCTCCCTAAAAGACAAACGATTCAACATAATATTATTATATTGATAAATGCTTTAAATGTATAGACTATTTGCAATCAACTTACTTTTTAGCCAAACCTGACATTTAAGAAAACGAAAAAGAGACTTCCTGCAACCTATAAATACTAAAAAATCCCTTCGCAAGAAAACTTAACATATTTCCTGCGAAGGGACTTTATCGCAAAATACAGCAAAAGTCTCATCACTCGTCTTTTTTTACAATAAACTTCCCTATTGATTCCGAAAGGGATTTAGCTGTATTTTCCATATCCGAACTTGTTTCATTAAGTTTTTCAATCATTTTTGAAAACTCATCTACCGACGAAGATACTTCCTGAGTACTGGATGCCGTTTCTTCCATAATTGCAGACAAATCGTTCATCATTTCAACTATTTTATTCTTCTTTACCTCCATATTGCTTCCCAGTGAAAACACGTCTTCCACTCTACGCTTTGTATTTTCTATTGCCTTCGCAATTTCACTAAATACCTGGTTTGTCTGAGCCGCAGAGTTTGATTGGTCATTTAAAATTTCATTTATTTCAATTATCATTTCTTCCATATTGTTCGTATTTAATTTTATATCATTTATTATTTTATTTATTTCATTAACAGATTTAGATGATTGTTCTGCCAGCTTTCTGACTTCATCTGCAACTACAGCAAATCCTTTTCCCGCCTCTCCGGCCCTTGCCGCTTCAATAGCTGCATTTAGGGAAAGAAGGTTGGTTTGGGCTGAAATATTTGATATGGTTTCCGATACTTTGCCTATTTGTTCTACACCTCTTCGAGAATTTAGTAAAGTTTCACTTATCTTTCCGGAAAATTCAGTATTTTTCTTGGTCTTCTCACTAAGATTATTGATAGTTTCCATCCCTATATTTTTTAATTCTTCCGTGCTTGTTATTTCATTTTCAAGGATGTTTGTCGATGCAATAACTTTTTCAATTATGTTTGCAAGCTCATTAACCTCTTCAACACCTTCATTTATATCCATTGACTGTTGTGTAGCACCTTGAGCTATTTGATCAATTGCACAGGATATCTCTTTATTGAGCGCATAATTCAGATTTGTGGATTTAGCCAGTTCTGCCGACGAAGCACGCAATAAATTTGAAGTTTGATCTATTTGAATAATTAAATGTGAAAGATTATCTGACATTTCGAGAATTTTTTCTCCTAAAAAGCCGATCTCATCTTCCGAATCAATCTCAACGGTTGAGGTAAGATCTCCACGGGATATTTTATCAACAAGCTCGCAGAGCTTTTTTATAGATTTTACAATGCCTCTGGAAACGAATAAAATTATTCCCCAAAAAATAAATGTAATTATCATAACCTGTATCAGTTCTTTAGCTATTCTGCTAAATATTTCTTCTCTGGCATGGTAGTTAGTAACGGTTAATTCTATTCTTCCAACATTTTCCTGTTCGCGCGAGACATCACATTTAAAAGGAGGTAGCAAATTTTTCTCCTGGTATTGCTCACCGTCTTTTTCTTTCCTAAATAAAGATTTATTATTATAATCGAATATTTCAATAGCCGCAACTTCTTCATTTTCCATCAAAGAATCCCCTATAGACTCAAGTGCAGCAAAATTTAATTGCCATAGCGGTTCAACCGAGCATACTTCTGCAATCCTTAAAAGTGCCTCTGCTCTTTCTTTCAAATTTTTATTCTGCTTAGTATATGCAACGATTGCAGAAGAGAAATTATACACAAGCAAAAAAGCCATAAGACCGATTATCGTCGGAACAGAAAAACGTGATGATAATTTTTTTGCGTATCCAAGTTTGGCTTTCTTTGTTTTGGAATTGTTGTTTAAAAACTCATTTCTTAGTTTCGCTAAAATTTTCATTATATTTCCTCCAAGGATTTAATATTGGAAATAATAGAATACTCTTTGGTAAAATGTGTTGTATAAGATTATTATTGTGTTTTTTGCTCTAAAGACAATAATAATCTTAATACCACAGATAAATAACATCGGCCGCTTACAGATTCCGGCATACAATAACCGGGATTACAGCTTCGATACGTCAATATATTTTGCCAACATGTCAAGATACTCTTTTTCCAAATCCATGTCTTTTACTGCTTCATTGTATTTTTCTGCAAAATTGCTTGCCGATTTGGAAAATACCACATAAAAACCTGCTTTACTTTCGGGAAGATCAAGTATTTTTACATCATTTTCTAAATTCATCTGCTTTATCAATTTTACAAATGCCGCTTTATCCGGAGCGTAAGCTGCATCTATCATCCCTGACACAAGTCTCTTTAAATTTGTTTCGTGATAGTTGCTTGCCGATACAAAATCAAATTGTATCCTGGAATCCTTCATAAAATCACTTATAAAACTTTTTTCAGCATATCCGATGGTGAGGTCAAGTATGTCATCAACTCCCTTAATTTCATTTAGAGGATTATCCTTTTTTATTGCTATTGCTGTTTGACTGTCAAAAAAGGCTTTCTCGGAACATATAGAAACACTTTCTCTTTCAGGATTTTTGGTAAGCAAGGCAGAAGCAAAAGGTTTGGTATCAGCTTCAAAATTGGCTGTTTGCCTTGGAATGGAGGTTCCTTCCTTATCCCACACAAGCTTTACATTCATTTTCGGTGCTATTTTTTGTTCAAGCAAATCATATACAGCACCTGTCAATTTTCCGCTTTGCTCGTCAATGAATATGTGTGGGGGATTTTCAAACCACGAAATTTGAAGCTCATTTTCAGAAGTTTCGTTTTTTGATGCATCTTCTTTTTCTTTATTTTGGGTATTTGCGGCACTCTGAACCGGTTGGGTGTCATTATCGCCGCTGCTGCTTTCAACACTTTTGCATCCTGATAACACAAAAATAAATACCATAGCCATCGCTAAAGAAAAAAGTCTTTTCATTGGTATCATTCTCCTTTAACTTTTTATTGTCATTTTTTTGGTTATTGAATATGTCATACTTTTACATAATTATTGGCTAAAGTTTTACTTATGTAGAACCTTTGGCTGTAATACCTGCAGCATCTAAGTTTTTTAAGTAATTAGCAATTTTCGTAAAAGTATAAAAGAAAACTTATCGAAATAACAGCAATGGCACAGTTGCCGAGTAAGCTTTCAAAATACTCTGCGTCACCATAGTTCAATGATTTGGTTTGGAATAAAAGATTTATCTCACTATTTATTATATCGGGATTAATAACAGAACAATTTAGCAACCATTATTAAAGAAATGTTGGATAATATAACCTGTAACAGAAATTATATAGTTATTAATAGAAAATCATCCCGCCGTAAGTTTACAATAATCAGCAGGATGATATCAAACAGAGAACTGTCCCCTATTTAACTTTTCAATGCTTCCTCATAAGCTTTCTTTGTGAGCTCATCAAAGCACACCATAATTACCTGACTCAAGCTGTCATTTTCACGCAAAAAATTAGTTATTTCCCGTATTGCAATCTTTGCAGCCCGATTTAGAGGAAACTTGTAGGAACCGGTACTGATTGAAGGAAAAGCAACAGTTTTCAATCCGTTCTCCACTGCAAGCTGAAGGGAACTTCTGTAACAGGAGGCCAACAGTTCGTCTTCGTTATTGTCTCCACCTCGCCAAATGGGGCCTACCGTGTGTATAACATACTTTGCCGGAAGATTATATCCCTTTGTAATTTTAGCATTACCGGTTTCACACCCGTTCAGCTTCCGGCACTCTTCCAAAAGCTCCGGTCCCGCAGCTCGATGTATAGCGCCGTCCACCCCTCCTCCTCCGTGAAGGAATCTGTTTGCGGCATTAACAATTGCATCAGTATTTATCTTTGTTATGTCACCTTTAATGATTTGAAAACGATCCATATTTTTACCCCTTTGCAAGCAAAATTTCTTTTGTATCTTCTTATGTCACGGTAAATCAGTGTTTTTTCGGAATTTATCCTAAAAAGCTCATACTAAAATTATAATATTTTACAGTAAGTATCACAAGTTTTTTACCCGACACTTTGATTCAACATATCGATTTTTTCAATCCAAGCAGTCAAACTCTTTTTACTTGTTTTTCGCAAAAATATTAATCGTATGTATTGTTTATAAAACTTAAGATAATATATAATGATAGGCATGAATCAATATCATAAAACGGGAAAAAAGAAAGGATATCAAAATGAATAATAATTATAAGCTCAAATATTTTACAAGAACAGCAATGCTTTTGGCATTAACCATAGTTTTCCAATCTCTTGGAAGGCGTATTCCTCTAGGGCAAAACAGTAATTTTATAGTTGGGCCTTTAGTTAATGCCTGTCTTATTATATCCTCCGCTTTGGTTGGACTTCTCAGCGGTGCTGTAATATCCGTTCTGGCACCTTACGGGGCAATCCTTACGGGTGCGACAATGCCCTTGCCGTTGGCTCCGTTTGTTGCTTTGGGCAACTTCGTTCTTGTACTCGCATTTTATATTTTTAGAAAGAAAAAAGTTATCGGCATAATTTTGGGTTCAATTGCTAAATTTGCAGTTATTTACGGTTCTCTGCTTTACATCATTCCATTTTTTAAACTGTTGCCTAAAAACAAGGCAATGGCTTTGGCCGGTGCTGCTTTCGGATGGCCTCAGCTTGTGACGGCACTGATAGGAGGAATTATTGCAATACCCATCATCTATAGGCTTGAAAGACATATTTAAGCTTATTGAATTAATTATGCTTTTAGTTATTTTAGTTATTATTTGAAATTACTATTTAAATTCGATTTGTGCTTTAATTTGCAAATGGATTGAGTCATTGTTCCCATTGGACAAAAGGTACACCATGTTCTTGGCTTGTAAAACACCATTACAATAAGTCCTAGCAACATGGATGTAAGCATCAGGCTATAAAATCCAAAGCTAAACTGGGCAATCCAATCCGGCACTATCCCTGCCGTATATGTCCATCCCCATGGCACTTTGAATGTCCAAAATAGCTTTATTGCTTGAGTTAATGTTCTCGCCTTTGCCGCAACCAAATAAGTCTGGAATATCATATTGAAAAACATTGGAAGAAAAAACCCCAGAAAACCATATCTGAACCATTTCGATGTCAGCCATCGAGGGGCTTGCTTGTTTTTGAAAAACTTCAGTAAACCACCCAATTTAGAAAGCAATTGCCCACGCCCGCACATATTGTTGCAAAACCACTTGTTGCCGCCAAATACTGCGATAATAATCGGCAGCAGAACTTCAACCCTGGGATGCTTCTCCATGATTTGCGACAGCACAGAGGACGGAATTATTATCACTTCCGTATCTTCTACTGCTTCTATCATAACATCAAAAGCAATAGAATCCATAAGGCAGGAACCTGACAAAACACATGCCTCTCCTTTGTTGACACGAAACAGTGTAACCTCTCGTCCTTCATCCGAAACAATGTATGTTCGCAGACCACCCGATAATAATAGCATAATGCCTTTGCATCCCTGCTCAGAACTATGCAGAAGCGAACCTTTTTTATATTTAGTTTCAATACTGCCTTGCTTAATCATTTCCTTTTCAAGATTATCAAGCTCATTCCAAAAAGGAAGCATCTCATCAAAATAAAAGGTTTTGGCCATAAAGCAGCACTCCTCGAAGGCGGATTCTATTGTTATTATTTATTTTTGCAAATATAATCATTACTAACATTATATTAATAAATCAATGCAATCACTATAATTATGAGGAGGATCCTTGTCATGGAACAAAGTAAAGCTTCCGTCCTCATAACCTGCAATATTTCCCAGTTCAGCATTTAATCCGATCCAAAAATGTGCCCAATGACCTTCAATGTCATTAAAGATGTTAGAATCATTTGGCGGTTCAGCCCCAACAGTCAAAAGTTGAGTAAACAGAAAAAAAGCATTGTGACAAACAACAGCATCCTATGCTTCGAATTGATTATTATATTCTTCCTCCAAATTCAAATTATTCTATAAATGTAATTAATAATATTCAAGTTATTTAGTTTAGGATAGTCCAAAACAGCAAAAAAATTCCTCCTTGGTAATTATTCATGCCAAGGAGGAATTTACTCATTCATTCCTGCACAATATCATACTATCATTTTTAAACTGCTTTCTTAGTTATTGCAGCATAAATGATATCCTCAATTATAGCCTCTAAAGCTTCCTTTTCAGCTTTAATCTGATCATTCAAGCTTTTTTCTTGCTTTGTCAATTCATCAACAGCTTTTTTATCAACCGGCTTAGCTTCCCTTAATTTTTTCAATTCAGCCTGTACTTCTTCTTTCTTTTCTTCCAATGCAGCAATCTTTTCAGCAAACAATGCTTGTTGTTTTTCTATCTCAGCTATAGCGTCATTACCGAACTCTGCAACCAATTTAATTCTGTCAATTTGCTCTTTTAACGCATCTCTTTTTGCCTTTAACTCTTCGTTCAATGCCTTTTCTTCTTCCTTCAATTTCGCAATTGCTTCCTCATCAACTTCTTCCGCTTCGTTCAAAGCCTTTATTTCAGCTTTTATTTTCTCAATTTTTTCTTTTATTTCACTTTCTACTTTTGCAAAATTAGCTTCTGCAGCCTCAATCTTTGCTACTGCATCTTCTCCATACTTTGCAACCAACTTTATTCTGTCAATTTGCTTTTTCAACGCATCTCTCTTAGTCTTTAACTCTTCGTTCAATGCTTTTTCTTCTTCCTTCAATTTCGCAATTGCTTCCTCATCAACTTCTTCCGCTTCCTTCAAAGCCTTTATTTCAGCTTTTATTTTTTCAATTTTTCCCTTTATTTCACTTTCTACTTTTGCAAAACCGGCTTCTGCAGCCTCAATCTTTGCTACTGCATCTTCTCCATACTCTGCAACCAATTTTATTCTGTCAATTTGCTTTTTCAACGCATCTCTCTTAACCTTTAACTCTTCGTTCAATGCCTTTTCTTCTTCCTTCAATTTTGCAATTGCTTCCTCATCAACTTCTTCCGCTTCCTTCAAAGCCTTTATTTCAGCTTTTATTTTCTCGATTTTTTCTTTTATTGCACTTTCCACTTTTGCAAAATCAGCTTCTGCCGCTTCAATTTTAGCTAATGCATCTTCTCCATACTGAGCAACCTTTTTAACTCTTTCAATTAACTTGTTTAATTCATCTCTTTTAGCTTTTATTTCATCGTGCAACGCTTTTTCTTCTTCTCTTAATTTTGATATTGCTTCTTCATCTACAGGCTTTACTTTTTCTACAGCCTTTATTTCTTCATGTACAGCTTTGTGGCTTTCTTCCAATTTGGCAATAGCTTCCTCATATGCTGCTTTAATTTTTGCCGATTCCTTCTTTTCAACAATAGATTCAACATATTTTGGGTGAATGATCTGGCTCACCGGTTTGTTGTAAATCTCATTTTGAACCGGACCCTTTGCAGCAAAAACACTTGTTGTAACAGAAAACACCAATGCTGCAGTCAATAAAGAACTTGCAAATCTCTTCATTTTACATTCTCTCCTTTACTTTATATTTTTTATTTTACAAGCCATATATCTTACTTTTATATGGCTTATATTTGCATTACAGCATAATCTTGCCGAATATAGATTTTTTAAACTTTTATTTCTTTCGCTCAAGTCATTCGGTAACACTATTTTTTTTTGTTCGGTTTAGTCTTGTTTTTTAAACAGTAAAAAAAACGGTTTTATTCTTACACTTTATTGTCATTTTCCGAATTAAAACAGAACCAGTATACGAATTCTCTATAGGGGGAGGGAATATTCATTGATAAATTTTAGTTCGTACAATTTACTCCAGCAAGAGAAAGACTCTTTTTTGGAAATTATAAAAAAAATCAAAGAAGGCGACACCTTACTTAGAAATAAGTTTATTGATGACTTTAAACCCTTTATTCTAAAATGCGTATCACAATTGGTAGGTAAAAAAAACAACTTGACACAAAGCGATGAATACAGTATTGCCCTCATTGCATTCAATGAAGCCATTGAATCTTATGATTTGAATAAAAAGACGAAATTTGTAAGCTTTTCAAAGCAAGTAATTAAAAGAAGGCTTATAGATTATTTAAGAAGCACAAATAAAAACGTTGTAACCGTACCTTTTTCATATCTCAATAATTATAATACCGGTTTTAGTGAGCATAGCAACAATACCTTTGAAGAAAAGTTTTTATATGATAAAAATTCAGACTACAGCATTGAAGTTGAAACTAAAGAAGAGATTAAGAATCTCGAGTTAAAAATATACGAATATAAAATGACCATTGAAGACTTGATTGAATGTTCTCCAAAACATCGCGATACTATAGTTTTATGCCTTAATGTGGCAAAAATCATCATAGAGAATGAATCATTATATCAGTCATTCAGAGAAAGGAAAATCCTCCCATATAAAGAGTTGGCCGAGCGTTTTAATCTATCTCGCAGAACTCTTGAGAAAAACAGGAAATTCATTATTGCTATGGTTTTTATACTTAAGAGCGACCTTGAGATATTAAAAAAATACATATATGATACAATGGGACGGTGAAATATTATGGTAAAGCAAAAGGGCACTATTATAAAGCTTAAAAATAATTTGGCAATCATTATGACCAATGATTGCAGAATTGTTTCAATAATGAGACAGCCGGGCATGTACGAAGGCTTGGAAATATCATTCAATAAAAACGAAATTATAAACAGAAAGAGTAAGCTTGTTTTTTCTTCCCGAATTGCTGCAGGAGTCGCTGCAATATTTATAATTATGTTTGTTTCTTTTAATCTATTCTATAATTATGGAGCATATGCTTATGTTGCTATAGATTCCGACACCAGCATAGAATTCGAGCTGGATAAAAACAACAAAATACTCAAGGTAAATTGTTATAATGATGATGCAAATGCTCTATTGAATGAATTAGATTTTAAGAATAAATCTATTGATTTTGCAATAAAAAAAGTAATAGAAAAATTAAATTTAAATGAATCAACTATTTTGATATCGGCATGTTTGAAAGAGCAAAACTCAAAAAAATCCGTTGCTCCCGCCAACAATGAGTCTGAAAATTTCAGTAAATTAATCGATATTTGCAAAAGCGTCGTTGAAGACAATGTCAGCGGCGGCATCGACTCAAAAGTAGTAGAGGTTCCCTATGACTACAAAAAACTGGCAGATAAAAACAAAATTTCTTTAGGTAGAAGCATTGTCTATGAAAAAGCTAAAGAACAAGGAATTGATTTCGACATTGAAGAAATAAAGGCCAAGAGCATTGGTGAGACCTTAAAGCAGGTCAAAATTGACGATGCGGGCATTGTGCATAATGTGAAAAAAGCAGAACCAAAAAATCCTGACCAGGAGCCAAAAATAAAGGAACCGCCAAAAGATAAACCAATTTCTGAGGAGAAAAAAGATCCAAAACCGGAAGTTAAGCCAATAGATGGGCAACAAGAAAAGCCGAAACCCGAGCCAAAGGCCAAACCTGAAGAAAAGCCCGCAGTTGCGCCAAAAGACTCTTTAGGAGAGAAGCCTGCTCCAAAGCCAAAAGATGGTGAAAAGGAGGAACCCAAGAATAAAGCTGAGGTAAAACCCGAGGTTGAACCGAAGCATACACCCGAAGAGAAGCCAAAAGACAAGCTCGAAGGTAAACCTGACATTGAACCGAAGAATGCTCCGAAAGAAAAGCCGAAGTATGAGCTCAAAAATATGCCTGAAGCTGGACTTAAGGATGGTCCAAAAGAAACACAAAAGGATAATCCGGAAAGTCTCCCGAAACCGGACAATAAGCTCTAAAAATGCGAAAATCCACACAAAAGATAAATTCGAAGAAAAAGTGAATACTCTAAATATCAAAGTTTTATGTAAATTTAAACTATAATCAAAAGCCTCCTTCTTGCCAACAGTTGTAAAAACAATGTTCAAGAAGCAGGCTTTTTATATTTATGCCCTATCCATGGTTCGAGCAAATAACAGCCGAAAATACTGCAACGCATACTATTATTGTAAAAAACATTTGACAAACTAATCCCAAGAACTTTATAAAACAACCGGTATTTCACGAACAATATCCATTCTCCTTTGCTCCGCATCAACTTTGCACACATAAGCCATAAGGTCAACACCGGCTTCTGCGGCTGCTTTTAACGCGTTGGCAAAATCCTTGTCCGTCCTGGCATTGGGCCTTACAACATCCGCATCCTCTCTCTGGACAATAAAAACAACCCCTGCCTTTTTCCCGCTCAGGCTTATCTTTGCCAGCTCCTCAAGGTGCCGGGTACCTCTTTTTGTTGGAGCATCGGGGAAAAATCCCTGTCTGTTTTCCACAAGTGTTACACCTTTAACTTCAATATAGAATTCGTTTCCTTCCGAAAACAGTCCAAAATCAAAGCGGCTGTTTAGTAAAGTTACTTCCCGGCGTATTTCGCCATAACCGCGGAATTTCTCAAACTTCCCTTGAATTAGTGCTTCATGCATTATTCTGTTGGGTGCATTGGCGGAGTCAATGGATACCCATATCCCGTTTTTCCTCACCAATATCAGCCCAAAGCGGGTCTTTCTCTCCATCCCGTCGTATTTCCTAACCATGACAGACGCTCCCTCTTCCAGGAGCTCTTTTAGTCTTCCCGTGTTCGGAACATGGGCCAATTCCTGTACTCCATCAACTTCCACAGAAGCTACAAACCGATTCAACCTTTTAATAAACTTTGCTTCTACAAGCTCTCCTTCAATTCGCATCTTATACTCCTTTTAATTTAAGTTCCGAAAAATAGCTATTTAATGCAAAGAACAAATGTAACATAGGATTAATTACCCATAATAAACATAAGCATAACACAATAATCAAATTTCTATTATGTAAATTTAATACTATTAAAAAAAATTTTCAAACGTGCGACTTAAAAAGATCTGCTCTTGCGAATGAATAATATAAAGTTATGGGTTTATAGATTTTTTCTTATGGCCATAAAGAAAAAATCTATAATACCGTGTATTTAACACTGGCTTATTAAAAATTATTATTTTAAAAATTTTAAAAAAAAGGGGGAGCAAAATGAAGCAAAAATTACTGGTAACTTGCATGATTCTAATGTCTTTCGCCATTTCCTTCGTT
>Ga0209720_1000179_pt1 | contig 68587 bp, 65 predicted proteins | sample AD_JPNMR3_MetaG_FD_184426 | JGI IMG/M metagenome (GOLD analysis project Ga0209720, IMG submission 184426) | Active sludge microbial communities of municipal wastewater-treating anaerobic digesters from Japan - AD_JPNMR3_MetaG (SPAdes) (version 2) | ecosystem: Engineered > Bioreactor > Anaerobic... | reverse complement strand
GGTAGTATTCTAGCGTGGCACGTTACGCATGCTTTGTCGAGTCATTCGTGGTGGAGATTTATGTCTCATTGAAAACCAGATAATGCAAACCACTGACTCTCGAGGGCGGATGAAAAAGTACCCACCAGAACTTGACTCAGACGCAAGAATACTGTCTGTTGACTTCATCCGATTATGTGTTATAATCAAATCGTCTAACATGTATATACCTATTCAATATGGAACAAATAGGTTATCGGGTTTCAGTCGGGATTCACTAAGTTGAACTTGTTCAAGCAGACGCCGTATTCCTAGGATTCATTGTTATCTCCTCGGGAGGTGTCAATGTGTTTTACGCCGACATGGTTGCAGCAACAAACGCAGACTGCGCCATGAAATCGACGACCGTATTAGACTCCCCGAACACCGCTCCAGAAGATTTAGAATTTGAACATGCCTATTTACGATTCCGAAGGGATGGCACAGGTCCTAATCAGGCAGAATCTACCTTCTACATAATCCCTTTCCTCGTTGATGATTCCTCAACCACTCTATACGCCTTGCTTGATGATTACCGAAGAATTGATGTAAGTAAGAAACTGAACACTGAATATTATATCTTTGGCGCTTCTTGCCTAAGAGGTGCAGAAGAAGCTGCCTTCTATCCATTGATGCCAGTTCAAGGAGGAGATATTAGATGAAGTATGTAGTCAATGTTCAGTCCAAGGAGCCGGACGAGGATCCTCGTTCTCTGAGAGCTCGTGTAAAGGATAGAGACAGGTCTGTCTTGAGAGATACGTATTGGCTGGTAGACCCTGAAACAGGTCCTTCCAAGAATCTGAAAATGGGATACACAGTGATTTATCCAACAGGGACTACTACGGGTCATACACATGATGACGAAGAAGTATACTTTGTGATTTCAGGCGAAGGTATTATGCAGGTTGGAGAAGAGAAGTACGAGATTAAGCCGGGTGACGCTCTATATGTTCCGCCTGGAGTGTTTCACACCACATACCAGAAAGGTAATATGCCGTTAACAGTCGTTTGGGTAACAGGTAAGCCGTGTGTCGGAGAGGAAGGTAAATGATGATCCGTGAGAAGATGCTGATTGGCGGCAACTGGGTTGATGCAGGCGACAGGGAGGTATTGGAGGTAGTCAACCCTGCCACTGAAGAAGTCTTCGCAGTTTGCCCAAAAGCCACAAGAGACGATGTAGAGGCAGCAATAAACGCGGCAAATGAAGCTTTTCCTTCCTGGTCGAACCTGACGCCTTTCAAGAGGGGCGAGTACCTGAGGAAAGCCAGCGAAATCGTACGAAGCAGGTCGCGGGACATCGCCGAGATGATGACGATGGAGCAAGGGAAGCCGCTTAAAGAGGCGGAAGGTGAAGTCATAAAAGGTGCTGATATCCTCCGCTACTATGCTGAAGAAGGCGAGAGGGTTTACGGAAGAATCATCCCCAATGCAGAAGCAAACACAGAAAGCAGGGTCATTTATCAACCGATAGGCGTAGCCGCAGCGATATCGCCCTGGAATTACCCTATTGAGCTGTTGGCATGGAAAGTCGGAGGCGCGTTAGCCTCAGGATGTACTATCGTGGCAAAGCTTCCTTCTGAAACTCCTCTATCCCCACTGGCCTTTATCAGATGTCTTGTTGACGCAGGCGTTCCTGCCGGAGTTGTCAATGCATTAGTAGGTTCCGGTGCAGTTATCGGACCTATGTTGTTAGAAAGCCCCATTGTAAAGAAAGTCGCATTTACAGGTTCCACTGCAGTAGGAAAAGACGTCTTGAAGAATTCCGCCGATACGTTGAAACGCACCTCCATGGAGCTTGGCGGAAGCCTACCTATGGTTGTTTGCAAAGACTGTGACATGGAGGCTGCTGTTGCAGGCGCTGTAAGACGGTCTTTCAGGAATATGGGGCAGATATGTATTGCCATAAACCGAATCTATGTTGACGAGGCAGTGTACGAGGAGTTTCTGGAGAGATTCCGAGAAGCCGCAGAAAAGCTTACCATTGGAAACGGCTTGACGAAGGAATGCGACCTCGGGCCCATGTGCACAAGATCAGGAGTGGAGAAAGCAATAGAGCATATTGAGGATGCAGTAAAGAAAGGTGCCAAGGTCGTGTGCGGCGGCAAGAGGCCGGAAGGAGAAGAGTACCGGAAGGGGTATTTCTTCGAACCTACGATTCTAAGAGATGTAAACCATAGCATGCTGGTAATGACTGAAGAAACTTTCGGCCCGGTAGTAGGTGTTATGCCGTTTAAAGATATTGATGAGGCGATTGCTCTTGCGAATGATTCAGTCTACGGTTTGGCTGCTATTGTCTATACAAACAGCCTTAGCCTTGCTGAACGCTTGGCCCGTGAGATAGATGCAGGTAACGTCGCGATAAACAATGTGGACGCAGGAGTAATCAATGCACCATACGGAGGCTGGAAAGACAGCGGTTTCGGTCATGAGCACGGCCCTGAAGGGCTGTATGAATACCTTAATATAAAACATGTAAGGGTTCGATATTTGTAAACCAAACTCTTATTGACCGAGGTGCTGAAAGTGAGCGTAATGGATAAATTCAGTTTGAAGGGCTATACCTCAATTGTTACCGGAGCTGCAACCGGTTTGGGAAAGGCAATGGCCAGGGCTTTAGCGGAAGCAGGCTCAAATATTGTCATAGCTGACATCGATGTGGACGGTGCCGGCGAAACTGCAAAGGAAATAAGGGAAAACGGCGTAGAAGTCCTCGTTATCAAATGTGATGTAACCAACAGAGACGACTGCAAGAACGCAGTTGAGAAGACCATTGAGGCATTTGGAAAGATAGACGTCCTAATAAACAACGCAGGGATTTGTATACACCGAAACGCTGAGGACATGACGTGGGACGAATGGCACAAAGTAATTGATGTTAACCTCAATGGAGTTTTCAATATGGCACAGGCAGTGGGGAGAGAAATGATCCGTCAAAAGAGCGGATCAATAATCAATATCTCCTCAATGTCAGGCATAATTGCCAATACACCCCAGGGCCAGTGTGCGTACAACGCCTCTAAGGGCGGGGTGATTATGCTCACCAAGAGCCTGGCATCTGAGTGGGTAGTCCATAACATCAGGGTAAATACTATTGCTCCCGGTTACATGAAGACAGAGCTAACCCGGCTCTTCTTCGAGCAAGGTGATCCTGAGATGATAAAGAAATGGATGGACTTCACACCTATGGGCAGAGCAGGGACCCCTGATGAGCTGGGCGGTCTGGCAGTGTATCTTGCCTCTCCGGCATCATCCTTTGCCACAGGGTCCGTATTCGTTATTGATGGCGGTTACACAGTATGGTAGTGGTTTGCTTGCCTGAGAACAAAGGAAGGTAGGGAGCGGTCTTGAAAAAAAGGTATCTTGCGGGAATAGACATAGGGACCTCAGGATGCAAATCAATAATTATCGACGAGACCGGAGAGGTCATGGGGAGCAGCATAGCTGAGTACCCTCTTTACACTCCACAACCTGGCTGGGCTGAGCAGGATCCTGAGGATTGGTGGAAGGCAACTGCGGAGAGCATGAAGCGTGCTATTGAGAAGAGCGGCATTGATCCCAACCTCATCGCCGGTGTCGGGCTCTCCGGCCAGATGCACGGGCTCGTAGCATTAGACGGTAACAACCAGGTTATTAGACGGGCGATACTGTGGAACGATCAAAGAACTGCAAAGCAGTGCCAAGAGATAGTTGACGCTGTAGGCGGATTGAATAAGCTGCTTGAGTACACAAACAACCGTATGTTGCCCGGATATACCGGAGGAAAGATCCTTTGGTTCCGTGAGAATGAGCCCGACCTGTATGAAAAGACCAAGATCATACTCAACCCGAAGGACTACATAAGGTTCAAACTGACAGGTGGATTTGCGACAGAAGTCTCAGACGCTTCAGGCACCGGGCTGTTTAATGTAAAGGATCGCCGCTGGAGCTATGAGTTGTTATCTATCCTGGATATTCCCAAGGAACTCCTACCCACATGCTATGAGTCTGACGAGATAACCGGTACAGTCACTGAAGAGGCAGCTGGCGACACGGGATTGCCTGTCAATTTGCCGGTTGTCGGCGGTGGAGGAGATGCCGTAATTCAAACAACAGGAATGGGCCTGATCGAAGAGGGAATACTTGGGATAACTATCGGCACCGCTGGTATAGCCGCCATGGGCTTGGCCAGCTTCAGGCCTAATCCTGAAGGCAGGTTGCAGTTGTTCTGCAACAACGCAAAAGACCTGTGGCACGTCATGGGAGTTACCTTAGCTGCAGGCGGTGCTTATAAATGGTACAGAGACACGTTATGTGAATTGGAAAAGATGCAAGCTGCGGAAAGAGGCGTTAGTGTCTATGAACTGCTGGACAAAAGTATCTTGACGTCTCCCCCCGGAGCTAAGAATCTCATCTTCCTCCCATATCTTAGCGGCGAGAGGTGCCCTCATCCGGATCCGGCAGCTCGAGGTTCGTTTATTGGGTTGAATCTCCTGCATAACAAGGCTGATCTGACAAGGGCAGTTATGGAAGGAGTCACTTTCAGCCTTTGCGATGTCTTTGAGTTAATCAAAGGTCTGGACGAAAACATGCAGGCTAAATCGATAATCACCTCAGGTGGAGGCGCAAGAAGCCCTGTTTGGCGTCAGATACAAGCAGACATTTTCCAGTTGCCTGTCAGGACTGTAAGCGGAAGCGCTGAAGGAGGCGCATACGGGGCTGCCCTTGTAGCAGGGGTCGGAACCGGAGTCTGGAACGATCTTGCTGAAGCTTGCAGCGTGCTTAAGACAGAGACTGAGACAATGCCCAACCCTGACCTCAAGGATCGTTACAGAGAGCTCTTTGAGATATATAAAGGGTTATATCCTGCATTGAAGGCAAGCTTTGACAGGTTGTCCGGGGGTGCTTTATAACCATACGGACAATTGCTCTACTAACATAATAAATCTAAGTAAAGGTTGGTGAGAGATCGGGAACAAAGAGTAGGAGTTAGGAAAGACTGGAGATCTGTGATGTGACTGTTGTGTTGTGTGAGTTATCGGTAAATTTCCTAAACCGGGAGAGTGAAGAAACGAAGGAGGGGACTTTTTAGATGAAAAGGCTAATTGCCGCCCTTGTCTGTCTCATGTTGGTAATGGCGACCGGCGTTGGTTTTGCGCAGGACAAGAAGTTCGGACTTGAGGATATTCCGGAGATCCAGAACAAGAGAGCCCTTACCTTAATACTGGAGACCGGAGAAGGCTATTCAAAGGTATTACCTGCTATTGAAAGGTTTACCGAGAAGACCGGTGTTAAGGTAAACGTCGAGAGGATTGCATCCTCAGGCGTATACGGTAAAGAGAACGTTGAGCTTATGGCAGGAACCGGGTATTACGACCTTGTCTACGTTGAAACCTCTTGGACGACAGAATGGTCAGACTACCTGTGGGATTTGGAAGAACTCGCAAGTACCTACGATCCAGGTGGAGCAGCAGCTCTTAGGGAAGACCTGGCACACATGTCCCCCGCGATTCTCGCTTCAGGGCAGGCCTATGGCAAGCAGATGGTTCTGCCGTTCTACACATTTGACATGTGCATGTGGATCCGCCAGGACGTTTTCGACGATCCAACTGAACAGGCAAACTTCAAGGCAAAATACGGATATGACCTGAAGCCTGCTGAGACTTGGGAAGAGCTCGTTGACCAGGGTGAGTTCTTCACAAGGAAGAAAGGCGAACTCCTGAAGGGCGAGCCGCTCGATCACGATATCTTCGGCCTTTCAATGCAGGCAGGTGCATACCAGTGTAACGACGAGACCTCAGCACGTCTGTGGTCAATGGGTTCAGACTGGGTAACTGTAGTTCGCGACGAAGAAGGCAACCTGAAAGAATTCGTGATTACCAAAGAGAACAAGGAAGCTCTCAGAAAGGCATTAGAGAACTACAAGGAGTGCCTGAAGTACGACTCACCCAGCGCACTTACAGCTAACTTCGACTTCGTTGTTGCACAGTTCGGTAACGGTAATGCCATCATCTGCCCCACCATTTGGGCGAACTGCTCGATCTGGGCTGAGGGCATCTTGAGAGAGAAGGTTCCGGAAGGAAGAATCGGAATATACCCGAGCCCGGGTGGCAGGCCGTACACAGGCGCATGGTCCTACGGTGTCGGCAAGGCCACAAGGAACCCTGAAGCTGCATACTGGCTGCTCCGCTGGCTGACCTCGTACGAGTGCGGTAAGATCGTGTTCAACGAAGGTATGGTGCCCGGACGTTCTGACGTGCTCGAAGAGGTAGCAAAGACAGCAGAGTATCCTCATAAGCAGCTTGCTGAGTTCCACATCGATATCTGGAAGGTAATGGCTCCGCACATTCCTGACTACTACTACTTCAATACAAAAGCAGGCGGAAAAGTATACGACATGCAGATTTACGCCATCAGCAAGGCCTTAACAGGCGAGCAGACAATCGACCAGGTTATAGACTACATTACCAAGCAGACAGTGGAGCTGACTTCCAAGTTCGATCACATTCCCATCAGGGAAGAGATATAGGAACAGTAGTAAGTTAGGCTAAACTGAATCATCCTGAGACGCCGGGTATAAACTCCCGGCGTCTCAGGGCGGAATATAGCAAGGTTCAAGAAAGTATAGATTAAAGAAACAACAATCGAACGGAAAGAGAGCAGATAACCATGGAAGCAGTTGGCAGAAAGCCGACAATTTGGGAAACTCTTACTAACGAGAAAAACTTTAAGTGGACACTTGTAGCACCGCTACTTATAATCCTGGTGATATTCGCGCTGTATCCTTTGATCTACAGCTTCTACTTTTCGTTTCATGATTGGGGTATGCAAGGAGCCCCGATTATGACAGGCCTTAAGAACTTTAGACAGTTGGTATTCGACCAGACTTTCCTATCAGCTGTCGGTAGAACCTTCAAAGCAATGGTAATCTGCATTTCAGTTGAGCTTCTCCTCGGCCTTGGAATCGCTCTACTGTGGAACCGTGATTTCCCGGGGCAGAACATCGTCAGAGGCCTGGCGCTATTGCCTCTGATGGTGGCACCGCTCATCCTATCGTTGCTTTGGTATTTCTTACTGGACTACAACTTCGGTGCAGTCAACCAAGTCCTTGAGGCGATTGGCTTAAGCAAAGTCTATTGGTGGTCGCCTAATATGGCATTGTACACCATCTGCTTTATAACCATATGGCAGTGGTTCCCGTTTTCCACCTTTGTGCTGCTTGCGGGCCTGAAGAGCCTTCCTAAGGACGTTTTCGAGGCAGCAAGAGTCGACGGCGCCTCAGGCTGGTATACCTTCCGCAGGTTAACACTGCCTATGCTTACTCCTCTCATCATGATTATCGTTGTGTTAAGGGCAATGTGGCTGATACGCCTTATGGATCCCCTCTTCGGGACAACACGAGGAGGAGTAAATACGGAGCTGTTAGACTGGATAGTCTACCGTACTTCTTTTGTCATGTTCGACATAGGGTATGGATCTGCCATGGCGGTGTTCTCATGGGCTTTGACAATGATCCTTTGTATGCTTATGTTCAGACAGTTGATGAAGGCTTTAGCAGCAAATAGATAGAGGATAAGGAAGAGTGTCTATGATTAGAAAGATTCTTTTTTGGGCTGCAACAATACTGATTCTGTTATTCATTACTCTGCCGCTGGCTTGGATCTACTTAACAGCGTTTAAATCAAATGCTGACATTTTCGATCCGAGTCTGAGGAAGTTCGTGATCTTCACACCTACGCTTGATAATTTCCGCTCGCTTTTCGCAGACTATCCGTTCTGGAAGAACTTCCTTAACACGATTATCATAAGCGTAGGTAGCACAATCCTGACAATGGTGATTTCGCTTCCTGCTGCATACAGTTTCGCGCGGTGGAATACAGGTGGGGGAGATCTCCTTTATTTCACGATTTCAACAAGGATGTTTCCACCTGCTGTAGCGGCAATTCCCCACTTTATGGTGTTTAAGACTGTGGGGTTGATAGATACGCATCTCGGGTTGATAATCCTTAATACATTCTTCAACGTATCATTTGCTACGTTCCTCCTGTACGGTTATTTCAATGATATTCCTGCAGAGCTTGAGCAGGCAGCAATGGTTGACGGATACAACCGAACAGAGGTGTTCAGGAAGATTGTATTCCCCCTCATTAAGCCCGGGCTTGCAGTAACAGCCATGTTTTGCTTGATATGGTCGTGGAATGAATTCTTCTTTGCCTTCCTCTTTAGCAGAAACATTGCAAAACCTGTTAACGTGCTGCTCTCGCAGTTCTGGGGAGGGCTTCAGGTACAGTACGGCCTGATGACTGCAGGTGCTGCTATTACCATTCTTCCTACCTTGATTATGGTATGGTTCATGCAGCGCTACATTATCAGGGGATTAACGTTTGGAGCGGTGAAAGGCTAAGCTCTAATAAATGTAATAGAGGTTGAACGAATATGTTACCACGTTTAAAATTATCAGATCGAATAACTTGGACTGTCCTGTTGTGGATCTTTTTCAACCTGTTCTGGCTGAGGTTCTTAGAGATGCATATACCTCAGTGGGTAGGTGCTGCCATCGCTACCGTTCTCGGAATCGCCTATATTGTTTACGGCCCCGATCCCGAAGAGGCCATCGATAATGACGAAGAAGTGGAAGGAGAATAGCCGTGGCTGAGGTAAGACTTGAGAATGTATCAAAGCTATTTGGGCGAAAGAGAGTAATTAGCGATGTAAGCTTCACATGTAGGGAGGGGGAATTCCTTACGATTTTTGGGCCTACCGGAGCAGGAAAGTCCACAATTCTAAAGATGATTGCCGGAATTGAGACTGTTTCAGAAGGTAAGATTTACTTTAACGAAAAGGTCGTCAATGACCTTCCTCCGCAGGAGCGGAATGTTTCAATGGCTTTTGAAAGCTATAACCTCTATCCTCACATGAGCGTGTACGAGAACATCGCATTTCCGCTGCGGGCTCCGCGATGGGGACTGAAGCTTAGCAAGGAAGAGGAGAGGAAGAAGGTCTGCGAAATAGCCGAATTCCTCGGAATCGATCAATTGCTGGAGCGACTTCCCCAGCACCTCAGCGGCGGACAGAAGCAGCGCGTTTCATTGGGTCGCGCCCTTGTGAGGCAGCCTGAGGTATTTCTCCTGGATGAGCCTATAGCTCACCTTGACGCAAGGCTCAAGTTCTCCACGCAGACACTTCTGAAAGAGTTTGCCAAGAACTACCGAAGCACTATCATTTATGTGACTCACGACTACCGTGAGGCCTTGGCGCTTTCGGATCGTGTGATTCTCCTCAGAAGGGGCAGAGTGGAACAGGAAGGCACCCCTAAAGAGGTATACTACACGCCTGTTTCAGATTTTGCCGGGAGAATGGTGGGAGATCCTCCCATGAACCTTCTGGACGGAGAAGTCCAAGAGAGGGACGGAGAAGTCTTCTTTAAGATAGGCGATTCTCTGTCGATTAAGGTGAGGAATGAGCTCATCCCATCTCTCAAAGCTGCAATGAGAGACGAAGACGGTAAAAAGATAGTTCGTATGGGAATTCGATGCGAACATATTAAGATGAGCCGGGAGAAGATGTCTGAAGACTCTTTCCAACTTCCGGTGTATGCAGTAGTCAGCGAAGCTCAGAGCATCTTGGTGTCGTTCCATTTGGATAACGATGTGATTTTCCATGCTAGAAGCATGCAGCAGGCTGTCTACGACTATAACGTGCATGACAAAATATGGCTTGAGTTCGATCAAAACCATATGTTCTTCTTCCCGAAAACTATCGAGCTAACATAAAAATCATAGGAGAATCTGAGTATGAGTAGAGTTGACATTGACCAAGTGTGGAAAATATACCCCAGAGGAAATGTCTGTGCAGTCAAAGACTTAACCTTTACGGTAAATGATAAGGAGTTCTTGGCTATTCTCGGCCCTTCAGGTTGCGGCAAAAGCTCAACTTTGCGGATGCTTGCCGGCCTGGAGGAGATCTCACGAGGTGAGATCCGGTTTGACGGGGAAGTTGTCAATAATCTCGGGCCTGCCGAGAGAAACGTGGCTCTGGCCTTTGAATCATACGCTTTGTATCATCGACTGACTGTGTATGAGAACATTGCATTTCCTCTCCGTGCACGAGGTGCAAAGCAGGATGAAGTGCATAAAAAGGTCAGTGAAATCGCCGACCTCTTCAACCTCACTCACCTATTGAAGAAGTACCCTTCTTCGTTGGCCGGAGGTCAGCAACAAAGGGTATCCCTGGCGCGCGCATTGATACGCCAACCCAGGCTCACCCTGCTTGACGAACCAATCTCCCATATGGACCAGAGGGTCCGCGCGGAAATGAGGGCAATGATAAGGTACATCCACAATGAGATGGGAAACACCACTGTATACGTCACTCATGACCAGGCTGAGGCAGTTGCTCTCTGCGACCGTATGGCCATTATGAACTATGGGGAATTGCAGCAGATAGGGACAGTCTCAGAGATCTGGAACAGTCCTGCCAATAAGTTTGTTGCATACTTCGTTGGTGAGCCTGCAATGAACTTTATCCAGGCTGTGATCGAGGATGGAGAAACCGTAGTCTTCCGTGGGCCTGACGGAAGATGGGTCGTAAAGTTCAAAGGTGAAATCGATCCGTCGTTTATAGGCTCTGAGATTACTGTGGGTGTTCGTCCTCAGCAGCTACAGGTCTTCCGCGAACAGCCGGAGGAGAACGGAGTTCCGGGGACGGTTAGGGTCATTGAGTTCCAGGGAGAGGCTACAGTGCTCACACTGGACCTGGGTGACAATGCTAAGAGTGAAGCTAAAGTGGTGGTTGAGGCCACAGAGCGTTATGATGTCGGCGAGAAACTCTGGCTCTACGCCAGTCCTGAACATATCCATCTCTTTGACGGAGACCTGCCGGTATTGCGCAGAAATGCTTAACAGGAATGGTTGACAATTGCCTCGTGCTGTCAATGACGGGGTTAGAGTGCAATGAGAAGGTGTAGATATGCTTAAGCGCAAGAGTCCCAAGCCCCTGTACGCTCAGTTGGAAGAGATAGTACGGGAAAAGATTGAAAGTGGGGAATGGGGCCCCCACGACCTTATCCCGTCAGAGAACGAACTGAGCAGAATGTACAATATGAGCAGGATGACGGTACGTTCGGTTCTTACTCTGTTGGCAAGGGAAGGGCTGATTTACAGGGTTCCCGGAAAAGGTACCTTTGTAGCTGCACCGAAGATTACAACCGGGCCGCTGTCATATATGGGTATCAGAGAGCAGCTGGAGAGGATGGGATATGAGATATCCACTAAGATCCTGAGAATAGATAAGATAGACTCTCCGCAGCAGATAGCCAAGAAGCTTGAGCTTAGGAAAGGGCAACCTGTATATGTTCTGGAGCGGGTCAGGTACATCAAGGAGGAACCGATCAGCCTGCACCTTTCATATATTCCTTTGCATATGTGTGAAGGATTGGAGCACAAGGATCTTGAAGGCGAACAGCTCTGCGTTATCCTTGACAGAGAGTACGAGCTGAGACGCGGAAAGGTCATCGAGACTCTGGAGTCGATAAAGGCAAGCCCGTATGAGGCAAAGTTGTTTTCCGTCAAATCGGGACATCCTTTATTGTTGCTGGAGGATGTGATATACTCTTTTGGTGAAGTGCCTTTCGAGTATTCCAAGGTTTTGTTCAGGGGCGACAAAATTAAATTAAGGTTTGAATTCGACCTGAGGGAATAGGATTCGCCATGCTTTCTGTGGTGTTTTGGTCACGCAGAAAGCTATTATCATCAGACAACTTGTATATACACGTCTAGATCATAAGAAGACGTTCAACTAAGTCAGGAGGAATTGGGATTTTGGCACAGAGCATTAGTCTGACAGATGATATTTCTACCAGGAAAGCATTTAGTACTGCCATCACAGAGTTTGGCCTGAAGGATAAACGAGTGTTTACAGTGGCTGCAGACTCTGAATCAAGGTTTGGCGCTTTTGTGAAAGAGGCGCCAGAGAGAGCCATCAATGTCGGTATTGCAGAGCAGAATGCTATGAGCATTGCAGCAGGATTAGCATTCTGCGGAAAGATTCCTTTCGTTTCGACCTATGCTACTTTCCTGACCATGCGTGCATTTGAGCAAATCAGAACCGATATTGCTTTTGCCAACCTAAACGTCAGGATCGTCGGGACAAATGTCGGTGCAAGCTCTGACTGGCTAGGATTTACGCACCAAGCCTTTGAGGACATAAGCATCATGCGGACATTGCCCAACATGACCGTCCTGGTGCCTGCTGACGGGGCGGAAACTTACTACCTGGTAAAGGCTTTGCTTGATCATGAAGGGCCTGCATACTTAAGAATACGAAGCACAGGCAGTGAGCCGCACATACCGGGGAATGACACAATCGAGATCGGTAAAGCGAGGCTGCTCCGGGAAGGCAACGACATAACGATCGCTGCCTGCGGCAGGATGGTCCATGAAGCCTTAATGGCAGCGGACAAGCTGGCTCAAGACGGAGTGAAGGCGCGGGTCTTAGGTATCCATACTATCAAGCCTTTGGATGAAGATGCAGTTCTCCGTGCAGCTAGGGAAACGGGAAAGATCATAACTGTTGAAGAACACAGCATAATCGGTGGCTTGGGAAGCGCAGTGTCAGAGCTCTTAAGTGAGAACTTGCCGTGTCTCGTAAGGAGAATGGGTGTAAGAGACAGGTTTGGAGTCCCAGGTTCCGAGGAGGATCTTTTCGAGTTTTTCGGGTTGACGGCTGAACATATTGCAAATGAGGCTAGAGATCTCTTGAAGATAGAGGGTGATTAGTCAATGAGGATCGCGATCGGTTGCGATGAAAACGGTTATGGATTGAAAGAGGTTATTAAAGGACACCTTGATGAAATCGGAGTCGAGTACGAAGATTTCGGCTGCGGGCCCGATGAGAAAGTGCTTTATCCTGATATAGCGCACAAAGTTGCTCTAAGTATAGCAGAGGGCAAGCATGACAGGGGCATTCTCATTTGCGGAACAGGGCTGGGCATGGCTATTGCCGCGAATAAAGTGCCTGGCATACGGGCAGCAACCTGCCATGACATCTATTCAGCGGAGCGAGCTGTAAAAAGCAACAATGCTCAGATTATAACCTTTGGTGCGCAGGTTATCGGACCGGTCTTAACCATTCATCTCCTTGATGCCTGGTTGAAGTCGGAGTTTCAAGGCGGCCGTTCTAAGCCGAAAGTCGAGTTGATTGAAGAGATCGATAGTAAATATCGAAGGTTTTAGAAGTAGATTCCGGGCAACAACGGAGGGAGTTTAATGCTATCAAGCCAAGAACTGGACAAAATGAAGATCGAAGCAGCTCAAATCAGAAAAGAATGCATCAAGATGGCTACTCGGGCAGGGACAGGGCATTTAGGACCGGCCTTAAGCATTGCGGATATCCTTTGGGTCTTATACTCCCGTGTATTACGTTATGACCCGAAGAATCCTTCCTGGCCTGAGCGGGACAGGTTGATACTTAGCAAGGGACATGGCTGTATCTCACTATATGTTACCCTGGCTAAGAAGGGTTTCTTCAGCGAGGACTTGCTTAAGACATTCTGTCTTGAGCTGGATACACCGCTAGGGGGACATCCGGAACGCAAACTGCCTGGGGTTGAGGCTAACACAGGTTCTCTAGGGCATGGATTCTGCATCGGCATTGGAATGGCGCTGGCTGCTAAGGTTGATGGGCTGGATTATCGCGTATTCACAATACTCGGAGACGGAGAGAACCAGGAAGGTTCGATCTGGGAAGGAGCTATGTGCGCATCCCACTATAACCTGGATAACCTTGTAGCTATAGTCGACCGCAACAATCTGCAAGTCAGCAACTTTGTAGATAAGGTCATGGGACTGGAGCCTCTTGCAGACAAATGGTCCAGCTTCGGATGGGGTGTAGAGGTTCTTGACGGCCACGATCTTGAGGAACTGGATGATGCTTTTCGCAGAGTGCCGTTTGTAAAAGGTAAGCCGTCTGTGATTATTGCCAAGACAATCAAGGGCAAAGGCCTCCCAATCGCAGAGAATAAGGTAGAGTGGCACCATAAGGTTCCTACTCTTGAGCAATACCGGGAACTGGACAAGGAGTTATCCTTGGGAGATTTGTAACGGCATATGATTCGGGCTAGGCAGCGATAAGTATTCAGCTAAGACATGGGAAGGAGTAGATAAGATGCAGTCATTAAAAGAAGTCAGTCCGCTTGAAAGATTACAACGGCTAAACGATGACTTTGAAGTCTGGTGGGATTCTTCGCCTTTGATCTATTCTACTTGGAGAGCAAAGTATCTTGAAACAATCCCCGGCTCAAAACAGGAGAAGTTTGCATCTTGGTTAGATAAGCTGTACAACGAGGAAAACCCTGAGAAATCAGTTTTTCGCGGTGTGACAACCAACCCGAGGCTAACCAGGGAGACTCTGGACTGGATACCGGAAGTTTGCACTCCTTGGATTAAGGAGCTTAAAGAGAAATATCCCGGTTGCACGTTGGAAGAACTGGCATGGCTGACATATAGGAAGATAACTGAGGAAGGCGTCAAGAAGTACATGCCGATCTTTGAAGGTTCCAACTACAAGTACGGTTATGTCAGTGCGCAGGTTGATCCTCGGCTCCTTACTGACACAAGAGAGATGGCAAGGCAAGCCATAGAATTAAAGGCCCTGTCGCCCAACATAATGATTAAGTCGCCTGCCACAAAAGAGGGTATATACAACATAATGCTCCTTACGGCGCTGGGCATACCGACAAATGCCACGGTTTGCTTCACTCTTCCGCAGATAGTTGCGGTTGCTAAGGCAGTCCGTAAAGGGAAAACGCTAGGGGAGAAGAAAGGTGTTGACTACTCACAGTGGCGTTCAGTAATCACCCTTATGCTTGGCAGATTTGAAGGTAATAAAGAATTCGCCCGGCAGGCACAGGAAGCAGGGGTGGAGCTGACTGATGAGGATATGCGCTGGTCTGGATTGGCCCTGGCTAAGAAGGCTATAAGAATATTGAAGCAGGAAGGATTCGAAAGCAAGCTGCTCCTATGCTCGTCCAGGCTAGGACCGGTTGTGGATGGCAAGCAAAGGGTCTGGCATATTGAAATGATGGCAGGAGAACCTATTGTTTATACTATCAACTCTGACATGATTGGCGACTTCTTGAAGCTCTACGAAGATGAGCCACTTGAAGATAATAGCGGTCGCGATGTGCCTGATGATACTCTGTCCAAACTGATCCGGATACCGTACTTCCGACAAGCATATTGTCCGTACGGTATGACTGAAGATGAGTTTATCAATCATCCGGCTTCAGTCTTTACTGCTGAAGGCTTCTCCAATGACATGAAGATGCTTGAGGAATTTGTAGAAAAGGTTTAACACGTAAAGAAGACAAGTCAATACACAGGCAATAAGAGGAATTCCGCTAATCCCGCAGGTTAAGGGGCGTTCTTGATCGCCTCCACGAACGGATTTAGCGGAATTCCTGCATTTTCCTACTTATGTCTCGGTTTTTGGACCCGGATCAGTCTGCGATAAATCCATGCTTCCTTAGGCTGGCTCTCAGGGTTTCCTTTTCATCTTCCGTTAGTGCCTTCAGCGGGCGTCGCGGTGCTCCGCCTACAAATCCTAAAAGATTCATAGCCCCTTTAACGGCTGCAACTCCCCGAAAACCGGAGACCTCTTTGTTTAGCGCAACAATCTTCTCACTGAGCGCTTTAGCTTCCTCAATGTTCCCGGCTTCGAACATTGAATACAGCTTAGCGCACTCATCCGGGAACACATTAGCCAAAGACAGCACTCCTCCGACTCCTCCTGCCATCAGCGCGTCCAAGAAGAAGCCTGCTGAACCGGCTAAAATGTAAAAATCCTTTCCCTTTACCGCTTCAATATAGGCTTTGAAATTGCCTCTGGAACTGTCTTTCATACCTACGACATTGGGATGATCTGCCACGTTTTTGACAACTTCAGGACTGATCAACACATCAGCGGCTACAGACGGGTTATTGTAGAGCACCACAGGCACAGGTGAAGCGTCGGCTACTTCGATGATATAATCAGTTAACACATCATCGGTCATATACTTACGGAAAAAGCTGGGCACTAGCAGGCTGGCCATGGAAGCTCCGAGTCTCGCCGCTTCTATTGTAAGATCTATTGTCTCCTTTGTACTCTCTGCGGCTGTACCGGCCATGACGACTTTATCAGGGCCGGCATTATCTACTACCGTCTTAAGGACTAGCAGCTTTTCTTCAACTGACAGAGACTTAAACTCACCGTTGGTTCCAAGGACGAAGTAGCCCCTCAGGCCGGTCTTGTTCATCCTCTGTATGTTCTTTGCCAGGCCATGATACAAGATGTGGTCGTTCTTGAATGGAGTTGTAATGGGAGCGTAAACTCCTGACAGCTTCTCTTTAATCGTCAAGCACGCCATTTGCAGCACCTTCCTTTACTGTGTTCGTCAGATAGTCGCCGAACTATATTGACCTATGTTAGATACCCATAATATTTTCTACATTTTGAGCGGCAATCCTGCTTCTTAGCTACGCAAAGGCTTGATTTTGTTGGGTTTCTGAGGCTCGCTGAAACTGATGGTTCCTTATGTTTGCACATCTATTGGCAAGCAGATCTCCTGCATACCCCCTAAGGTTTAGTTGCCCCAAGGCTGTACTGAGTATATAATAAAGCTTGGTGCTGTTTTCCTGAAAGAAAGTTGACGGTGATTGGACTGAGTACATACAAAAATGAAGTACAACAACATGGAACTCTTTCGCGTCCCGATTCATTAAGTGCCGTACGCAGGCAGGTCCTTCAGCTTGCAGGGCCATCCCTGGTGGAAATGGCTTTGGTCTCTTTTGTAAATATGGCAGACATGATGATGGTTGGAAGATTGGGGCCTGCAGCTATTGCAGCAGTCGGATTGACAAACCAGCCGGTGTTCTTTGCCATGGCTGTTTTCATTGCTCTTAATGTGGGCACAACTGCAGTTATTGCGCGCGCTATAGGGGCAGGCGAGGACCAAGTTGCCAATGATGCCATGCGTCAAAGCCTGATGCTGGTCATAGCAATGGGACTTGTAGTAAGCGCCTTGGGTTTTGCTTTTGCAGCAAATGTTCTGAAGTTTATGGGTGCTGAGGCAGATGTGGTTCCCTTGGGAACCGGCTATATGAGGATTATCGCAGCAGGCGGCCCGTTCATGGTAGTAGCCATGAGCCTTACCGCTGCACTCCGAGGAGCAGGGGACACAGTTTCACCCATGAAAGCCAATATGGTCGCAAATGTCACTAACGTCATAGGGAACTACCTGTTGATTTACGGGAAATTCGGGTTTCCGCGATTGGGAGTGGCCGGTGCTGCTTTGGCTACAAGCTTTGCTAGGGTCATAGCTTTTTTGCTTCTCCTCAGGGTAGTCATGTCAGGTAATACCCATTTACATTTAACCGGCCCTTTCGCGCTTAACAAGGAGCTCTTTGAAAGGATCATTCGAGTCGGAGCGCCGTCTGCAGGAGAACAAATAGTCTTGCGCGGAGGGCAATTGGTCTATCTAAAGATAGTTGCAGGCTTCGGAACTACTGTCGTAGCCGCCCATCAAGTCGGAATGAACATCCTGAACCTTTCATTTATGCCTGGAATGGCATTTGCCGTAGCCGCTACAACCCTGGTCGGCCAAGGCCTCGGTGCAGGCATGCCTGACGCAGCCGAGGAGTGGGCAAGGGAAACAAGGAAAATGGGGATGTTTGTGTCAGGTTGTATGGCCTTGATGTTTATTCTGTTCGGCAAGTACATCGCCATGTTGTATACCAACGACCCTGAAGTAATAGTACGTACTGCTACTGTCCTCAGGATCCTTGGGCTTGTCCAGCCTGCTCAATCCACACAGTTTATACTTGCAGGCGGGCTTAGGGGCGCAGGGGATACCAAGTGGCCGTTATACTCAACTGCTGTAGGTGTATGGGGATTTCGAGTAGCGGTAGGGTACTTTCTTGCTGTTGTAATGGGCCTTGAGCTTGTCGGCGCCTGGATGGGTATGGCAATCGACCAGGTGGCGCGATCAGCTATTATCGGTTTACGCTTCAAAAGCGGCAAATGGAAGTCGGCAAGAGTGTAGCCTCTTTCTTGACAAACGCCTAGCCAAGGCATATTGTAAAATGTGGAGGGAAATCGCAGGTGTTGCCTTATAGGCCTCTCTACAACTTAAACACTCCGCGAAGGGGGATGATGATATTGGATGCCGACCCTGGAGGTAGTGGGAGGGTCCGGTTTCTGGTCAATGTGTTCTTATGCGTCATAAAGAGCCCGTCATGTGCATCTCCCGGAGAGGGGTTACCTTGATTTTGTTTGCTATTGTTACCCCTGCCCGGGCGTTGAACGGGCAGGGGTATTCTTTTGCTAAGTAGGCGTACCCTTTGTTCCAGGGGAGGCACATGATGGGACCTATGTCTAACTTGGAAGAAGGGAGGAACGTCCATGCACAGCGAACTCACAACAACCGTCCGAAAACTTCTGCTTCAAAGAGACTACCTGGGAATCAAGAGAGCCCTCGAGAGAAATCACCCTTCAGACATTGCCAAAGTGCTTGAGGATTTACTGCCTGACGCTGCAGGGTTTGTCTTCCGTCTCCTTCCGAAGGACCTGGCGATTAAGGTTTTCGACTTCATGGATGTAGACAGTAAGCAGATGCTCCTTCGTTCGCTCAGCAGTGATATGGTAGCAACGATCTTAAATGAGATGAGTGAGGACGACAGAACAGAGCTTTTTGAAGAGCTTCCCGCAAAAGTCGTAAAGCGATACTTGTCCCTGCTGTCAGCTGATCAACGTTGTGTTGCAGACATGCTGTTGGGGTACCCGGAAGATTCCGCCGGGAGGCTGATGACGACAGCATTCGTGGATCTCAAGGAGCAGATGACTGTCGATGAAGCCTTGGAGCATGTTCGAGCTACTGCCCCTGATAAGGAGACGATTTATCATCTTTATGTGATATCAAAGGACAGAAAGCTCATAGGGGGGCTTTCTCTAAGAGAGCTGATCCTTGCTCCGGGATCCGCTCTAATAAAAGACATAATGAATCCTGAGATAAAGAGCGTTTTTACTGAAACAGACCAGGAAGATGTAGCCAGGATATTTGAAGATTATGACCTTATTGCTCTTCCTGTTGTCGATAAAGAAAGGCGTCTGGTTGGGATTGTTACCCACGACGACATTTTAGACATTGTTAGGGAAGAGGACACGGAGGATATCCACTTGATGGGTGGTCTAGGTGCTCCTGAGGAAACCTATTTTAACTTGACTGTGTTTGGGGATGTCAAAAGACGGGGAGGATGGCTTGCGTTACTTGTTTTGCTGTCAAGCTTATCTAGTAATATTCTGAAGGCATACTCTGCATCGTTGGAAGCAGCGATAGCATTGGCGTTTTTTATGCCTATGCTAATCGACACAGGGGGTAATGCAGGGACCCAATCATCAACTCTGATAACGCGCGGCCTTGCCACAGGTGAAATAGACAAAAGGCATGCGAGGACGATTTTGCTAAGAGAAATCACAATAGGCTTTATTCTAGGGGCAATCCTTGGGGGTTTTGCGTATTTAAGGGCTTATCTGATGCAAGGAGATACAATGATCGGATTTGCAGTCGGTATCGCTTTGTTCGTTGTGCTCTTTATCGCAAATTTAGTCGGCGCATTGTTGCCAATGCTAGCCGTGAGGTTAAAGCTTGACCCTGCAGTAATGGCCGGGCCATTCCTCACAACTACGGTCGACGTGGTAGGTCTCATAGTCTATTTTGAAGTGGCCAAGGTGATAATGGGTTTTGGGTGACTTAGGGAACACGCCTGTTTATGTATATGGAGGGAATACGTCAGCTTACGTGCACATAACATGTGGTAAGGAGCGGCATCTGTCAGAAATCGATGGGATGCATTTGTCATAAGAATTCGAGATGAGGTGGCGGAAGGTTGATAATAACCAGGCGTAAGCTTTTCATAGCATTGCTACTATTCACGTGTATTGCAGTGGGAATGGGATTCGTCTTCGGACGTAGGATAGAACAACTAAGGAGATTTCCTCCGGCTTATGAAACTGAAGAGGCCTCTACGGGTGAAGTCGCTCCTGAAATTGCTGATATACCTATTGCAGAGGAGAAGGAACCTCAAGATGTAGGGGTGGGACTTGCAGAAAAGCCTTCCGTCGATACTGAGGTTCGTGGCGAAGAGCTTGAAGAAGCCCGTGTTCCAGATGGAGCTCTTATTGAGGAGCCGGTCACTGAAAGGATTGCTGTGGTCCCGAAAGTCAAGATGCCCATCTTCTATGTTGACACTAAAGAGCCTGTTGTTGCACTGACTTTCGATATAAGCTGGGGTCAGCAGCAAGTCATGCGGGTTTTGGAGATCCTTCGCGAGAAGAACGTGAAGTCTACGTTCTTCTTATCAGGCCCCTGGGCCAAGCGGTACCCCAATTTCGTGCAGGAGATAGCCAAAGCAGGGCATGACATAGCAAGCCACGGCGATGCTCACGTAGATTTGAGCAACTACTCCAGGGAGGAGATAGAGAAAAACATCAGTACAGCCCATAAAGATCTTGTTGATACTGCAGGCAAGGTGTCTCCGTATTTTCGCCCTCCAAACGGGGATTATGATGATGTAGTGATAGATACGGCCAGGTCTTTGGGGTATGAGACAGTGATTTGGGCCGTAGATTCGCTGGACTGGAAGAATCCGGGGGTCGACTTTATGGTTGAACGGGTTCTCGGGCGGACTTTTCCCGGAGCTATCGTCCTTATGCATGCCAGCGATTCCAGCCAGCAGATACAAGATGCGCTTCCTCTGATAATAGACGGATTGCGTGAAAAGGGCTACAGGCTAGTGCCTTTATCTGAGCTTATGACCATTGGAACGCCGGTAAGGTGGGACCCTAGGTAGCAGCTGAGCACGCGCAGTATGGTCTTGTCTATGTTGCCTGCTCATGTTTCAGTGCTGGATGTAACGGCATAGAAGCCCTATATGGCTTTTTGCAGCTGTTTCTTCAGGAGACGTTATGATCTTGTCCAGCCTGAAGTCGAATCTCCTGAAGCCTTTCGAAATGACAATGTTTTCAATGGTGGCTTCTGCGATTCTCTCCGGACGTTGCCCACCTACATATACTATTTCAGCTTTAGTTCCGGGCTTGATTTCACCGTTGTTTACGTCAACGAGGACTTCATAGGAGATCTCATTGGGCCTGTAGGCGAGATGGTACATGCTTCCTGCGCCAAGGGCTCGTATGTTGTCTACGGTCCATTGGATTTTGACAGCCATCTGAAGTACCTTTTCCTCTCGCTCTTTATGCTCCACTTCCTATCCCTCGTATTCCAAGAGGCGTCTCCCCATTGTGCAGCCTAGCAATGGGTCTCCCAAAGAGAGTATGTCTGCAATTGCCGGTGACAAGACTTGGTACATAGCGTTTCCCATATCACGATATGGGATTTCCTTTGTGTTTGTGAGAGATCACAACTCTTTCCTAGGAAAAGTACCATTGACATTTACAGATCAAGGTGATCTAAAGGATACAGACATCTAATCACTTTTGGAGTCATCAGATGTCTTGTTAACGGGGGTTGTTATGTTGAGTAACCAACCCAGGAAGACCGCAGCAACAGTGATTGCTGGGAAGATTCAATTGTATATTCGAGAAAACGACCTAGGCGCAGGCAGCAAGCTACCGTCCATAGACGAGCTGTCTGAAATGTTTTCCGTATCCAAGGCGACAGCTCGAGAGGCTTTGCAGCAACTGGTAGCTGTCGGCATTATTGATATTCAACAGGGCAGCGGTACATATGTAACCGATTCCGCAGCAACCAATCTACACCGAACCCAATCCTGGCTTACATTTTGCAGCAATATGACTCCGGGAGAGATCAAAGAGGCCCGCATCATAGTGGAAGGAACGCTAATAGAGTTAGCTGCCGGCCGGATCTCATTGGCCGAGATAAGAGGCTTGCGCGATTTGCTGAAGGGGATGGAAGCAAGCTTTAACAGGGCTGACTACGAAAGGTTTCTTGTTTTAGCGGAGCAATTCTGCCAGTGCATAGGCAAGGCTTCGGGAAATCGAATCCTTGCCGAACTGGTCACGGGTCTACGGAAATCTCCTACATTTGAAGTAGAAACCAAAGGGATAAGAGAGTTATGTGCTCACACCTTAAGGTATTATGAAGGAATCCACAATGCCTTTGTCTCCCGCGATACCGGCGCTGCGAGAAGGCTGGTTATTGAGTACAACAACGAATTGGAGCAACTTGAACCCCGGAGAGACGTTGTGATCTATTACGATGTTTTGGGAACGGGCTCTTTGGGAGGAACCTTTTACACCCTTGGGCAAGGTATCGCTAAGCTTGTCGGCGATCATACCGAGATCAGCCTGGACATAAACGTGACAGGCGGCGGTATTGAAAACGTAAAGCTGGCTCAGGATCGGCTTATCGCCATCGGAATAACCCAGGCTGACGTAGCCCATGACGCTTATCACGGCGTGGGAAAGTTCGATTTTCCCCACAGGAATCTGCGTGTTATAGGGTGCTTGCCGGGATTGGAACTTCAGATTTCTACATTAGCATCATCGGGAATAAGGGGTCTGTCAGAGCTCCGCGGCAGGAGGATTGCAGTGGGGGCCTATGGAGGTGCCACTGTGGATGTTGCCCGATCTGTCCTCGAGTATTCCGGGCTTAAGTGGGAAAGGGATTATGATCCGAAGATTGTCGCTTTTTCAACTGCAGTTGACATGCTGCGTAATGGGCTTGTGGATGCAGTCTTTTATCTCTCCATCGGTCAAAGCCCTGCGTTGCTTGATTTAGCGTTGGAACAACAGATTAGGCTTATAGGCTTAGATAGTTCCCTCATAGCTTCATTGGAATCCAGCAACTCCTACTGGTACAAGACGACTATTGAAGCCAATACTTACCCACACCAGAATAGGCCTGTAGAAACAATAGGTATTCCCACCATTTTGGTGACACATAAAGACTTGCCTGAATCAGATGTTTACTCGATAGCCTCTTCAGTTTTTACTCATACAGAGGAGATCGAACGTTTGGTATGGCCTCCCCGTCCTTTTAGCTTGAACTATGAGATAAGAAAAGTGGGAGTCCCATACCATCCTGGTGCAGTTGAGTTCTTTTCCGAATACAAAATTGCTGTGGAATGAAATGAGGTATATGCATTGAACTTTGGGATGTCAACAAACTGCTTTAGAGGATGTTCAGCACAGGATTTAGCAAGGATTTGTCAAGGAGCCGGGATACCGTCACTGGAGATATGGGATGATGATGGCTATTTTGTGGAGACTACACTGTCTTCTGAAGAACTTGCCCGTATATTCAGAGGTGCAGGATTGAGCATATCTTCTGTCCATACTCCTTTCAGCAATTGGTCAGAGCTGGCCCTGGACACATATTTCGACAGGTTCAAGCAATCGTGTGAAAAGGCGTGTGTGTTTAATGCTAGGTACATAGTGATTCATCCTATAGCATTTTCGTCTGAACGAAAGCTTGACAGAGTCAGTGTGCATACTTCGATGCCCAGATCACTGGAGGTTTGGCGCGGTTTAGCAGAGATTGCTCTGGAGTTTGGGCTTGAAGCTGCCTTTGAAAACCTTCCGCGAGGGGCTCTATGGCCTTCCGGATGTTCATTAGAGACGGTTGCGGAAATCGTTCAAGGGATAGATCTGGAAAATGTCGGGGTATGTGTGGATTTCTCACACTGCTTCGCACTGGGGGATGATATTGTCGCCGGCTTGCGGAAGCATAATTTCTTACGCATCATCGGCGTACATGCTTCAGACGGAATCTATGCAGACTTAGCGGATCAGCATTTGATTCCGGGAGAAGGAGAGCTGGATTGGGTCGATGCTTTTCGCGCACTTCGGGAGAATGGTTTCGCCGGTGATATTGTACTTGAAGCTAAAGGCTTGTCAGATAAGCCGACGGAACTTCAGGGAGTATTCAGATTCATTATAGATGCACGGAACAGTTCGACATGAACCTTGAAGGGGGGCTGGTAGGCAATTAGGGAAAAGGTTAACAGTAGGCGTTTGATTTACTGCGAAGTCTCGTTGTTATACGGGAACTATGAGCAAAAGGAGGAACTAATATGAGAATCAAACTCAGTTCCATGATTGCTTTGGTCTTAACAGTAGCTATGCTTTTGGTGTCCAGTGTAGGTTTTGCAGCCAATGACAAAATCGTACTTAAGTTCGGTCATGTGCAACCGACTACGCACGCGTATCACCTAATGGCAGTTAAGTTTAAAGAGGAAGTTGAAAAACGTGCACCCAATGTTGAAGTGCAGATATTCCCAGCCAGTCAGTTAGGTAATGAACGAGATTTAGTCGAAGGGCTTCAAATCGGTACGGTAGATATTTCAACGATTACATCAGCAATCACAGCAAACTTTGTACCCGGTTTTAAGGTATTCAGCCTGCCTTTCTTGTTCAGGGATTTCGATCACATGTTCACGGTAATGGACAGCGAGTTGGGAGATGAATTGGCAGCTGAGATGGAAAAGAAAGGCCTAATAAAACTGGGATTCGTCAGCGGTGGCTCGCGTAGCGTTTATTCGAGAATGCCCATTGAGACCCTTGATGATCTTAAGGGCAAGAAGATCCGTGTTATGGAGGACCCAATCTACGTCGATACGTGGAATGCGCTAGGCGCATTGGCCACTCCTATGGTTTGGGGAGACGTATATCTCGCGCTCCAGCAGGGTATTATCGACGGCGCCGAAGGAGCAATGATCAGCTACGATTCCATGGCTTTTTACGGCCCGGCACCTTACGTTAATGAAATCGAATATATTTTCAGCTGGCACAATTTCATGATGTCGAAGCGAACATGGGACAAGCTTCCTGAAGACATCCGCGAGGTGATCCTGGAAGCCGGACGTGTGGCGCAGGAGTACGAGCGTGAATACGTAAAGAGCTTTGAGAAGGATCTCATGGAGAAACTACAGCGGGAGAATGGCGTCACCGTGTTTAGAGCTCCTGACATTGACAAGTGGCGTGCTGCAGTAAGGCCCATTTATGAGGAGCGGGCAGACGATGTTGGTGGTATGGAGCTAATCGAGAGAATTCTCAACATGTAGTGATGGCGGTCTGAAATGTATGACGACTTGGGAGGGGGCATCCCCTCCCACTTTCTCAGAAAGTGTGGTGAGTTTTGTGAGCACATTGGAAAATGCAAAAAACATTATAGTCAAATGTGTGCTTGCCATTGCCGGCATTTTTATGGCTGTCCTATTGACAAGCGTTTTCATGCAGGTTGTGTTCAGATATGTCTTGCGACGACCTCTTAGCTGGTCAGAAGAACTGGCAAGATATACTTTTGTTTGGATTTCGCTGCTTGGGGCAGCTGCTGTAATTCCGAAAAGCTTAACTCAGGGCATTGATCTTTTGGTCAAACAATTGCCGGAATCAGTGCAAATGGTTGTCGGTGTTATAACCAGGCTATTGATGGCTGTCTTTTGTGCAATACTGGCGTTTAAGGAGTATGAGCTGACAGGAATCGTGCATATGCAGACATCTGCAGCTATGAGCTTGCCTATGAGTTATGTATATTTTGCAGTGCCGGTATCAGCGGTTTTAATGATTGTGATTCTGTTCTTGGATTCTGTCATAACTTACAGGAATGCTTCCAGCCAGAATCTGTGAAAGGAGTTTACCCGGAATGCAATTGTCTAGCATAACAGTTTTATTCGGTTCATTCTTCATACTGTTGCTATTGAACATACCGGTCCCGTACGTTCTTGGACTTAGTTCAGTGATAACGCTTCTGTGGCGGGGAGGACTCGACTTGATGTTGATTCCTCAGAGAATCGTTCCTGCTATAGACTCGTTTGCGCTTCTAGCCATCCCTCTGTATATCTTGGCAGGAGAGGTCATCGGGTATGGGTCCGGTAAACGGTTGATTCGTTTTGCGGATGAATTGATCGGGCATATTACAGGTGGATTGGCTCACGCCAATATCTTGGCAAGTGTGTTCTTCGGAGGGATTTCAGGATCCGCTTCAGCGGACACAGCAGCGATCGGCTCGATAATGATTCCGCAGATGGAGGAGGCGGGTTATGACAGAGCCTTTGCAACTGCTGTGACAATCACCTCTTCACCTCTGGCGACGATAATTCCGCCCAGTATTACTATGGTCCTTTATTCATGGATGACCGGTGTTCCGGTTTCAGAAGTGTTTGTTGCAGGGTTCATTCCAGGCCTTCTCATGGCATTTGGCTTGATGGTTATTTCTTATTGGGCTTCAAAGAAATATGGATACGGATACAGACGAAGGTTTGATTTCCGCAGGCTCGTCAAAACGTTTGTTGAATCTATCCCTGCCCTCGTCATGCCCCTTATTATTCTCGGTGGCATTTTTTCAGGGATCTTTACTGCCACAGAAGCCGGAGCGGTTGCTGTTGTCTATGGCCTCATCATTGGGCTGTTTGTTTATAAAGAAATAAAGCTCAGTGATTTGCCGCGCATTTTCATGAATACCTGTGCCACGACAGGTGGAGTAATGCTACTGCTGTCATTAACAGCAGCCTTTGGATGGGTAATGACTGCAGAGCAGATTCCTTTGCAGCTAACACAGTTCTTCATGTCTTTCACACCTAATGGTACAGTGTTCTTGTTGGTGGTTATTTTAATAGCATTGATTATCGGATGCTTCCTTACGCCCACTGCTGCTTTGGCAATTATGGTGCCGATTCTGACTCCGATTGCTCAGGGTTTCGGCATAAATCTCCTCCACTTTGGTTTGGTACTATTACCTGCGCTGTCCCTTGGACACTTTACACCACCGGTTGGCCTGTGTTTATACATCGGTTCAAGCATCAGCGGTATTCCTATAGCTAAGCTTACCAGGCCGGTGCTGCCGTTCCTATTGGCAATGGTTACGGTATGTGTGTTGTTGGCGGTTTTCCCGCAGATATCGCTATTCTTGCCTCGGTTGTTCTTTAGATAGTTCATTTGGAATCACTATGATGCCTTAGATTTTGCGTGGCGCACCTTAGTTGTACACAGGTTTACCCGGGCTAAACTTATACTCACGGATTGTGTGTTTGATACTATAGCTCATCCCTAACTTTGTTGCCCCGGAAAAGAGGATTATCCGGGGCAGAATTTTATTATTCACTTGTATGTTGCCCAGTGATTATCCAGCTTGAAGCGGACGTGGCAACGTACTGCAAAGATATGTTATGATACTTATATAGTCTGCGTGAGCTTTGGCTGGCCGGGAAGAGCTGAAGGAAACCGGAGACTGTGGGAGGCAGGAGAGACGTGATAACACTAAAAGATATCCAGGCAAATCCTACGTTTAAGACATTGATCCGTAGGACTAATGAATACTTGTCTATGCTGGGTTATACAGAGCATGGTCTGCGCCATGTGACATATGTTTCTACAATGACTGCATATATCCTGGAAACGTTGGGGCATGACAAGCGGACGGTTGAATTGGGTGCAATAGCAGGGTATTTGCATGACATCGGCAATATGCATAATCGCAAGCACCACGGGCCTACAGGCGCAAACATCGTCTATTACGAACTCCGCAGGCTTGGAATGCCGCTGGAGGAAATCTGTGATATAACCATTGCCATTGCCAATCATGAAGAGGAGATCGGTGTCCCGGTAACTCCGATTACAGCGGCACTGGTAATTGCTGATAAGAGTGATGCCCACAGAACGAGAGTAGGCAGGGTGCCCTGTGTTGATATACATGACAGAGTCAACCACGCAATCACCGATACTTCTCTCGTAGTAAACAGTGATGATTGCAGCATTACGCTTGAGCTGACATTCGATACCGGGGAATGCCAGATAATGGATTATTTCACCATCTATCTGACAAGGATGGAAATGTGTCAACAAGCTGCAGCTCTATTAGGGTGTACGTTCAGACTCATCATAAACGGGCTCGAGCTTATCGGGGACAGTGCCTGTGCTCCGGAGCTAAGGCCTGCGGCCGGTGAAGGATGCCCCATTCAGTAGGTACCGGACGACATAGCCTGCAGTCAAGCCTACGAAGAACCCTGTAGCAACTCCTGCAATCAGCAGGGCAGGAAGGTAATAGAATATTCCACCGGTTTTCAGGACGAACCATGCGACAAGAAGCTGGCCGATGTTATGAGCTACTGCTCCCAGTATGCTTATGCCTGTAAACCCCAGGAGATGGCTGAGTTGTGTGTACGCCAGGGACATTACCAGTGTAGCGAAGACTCCTCCTACAATGCTAAAAGCGAAGCCGGTGAGCCTGCCTGACAGCAAAGAAGCAATGAACGTCCTTAGGGCGACTACGACCAGAGCGTCGTAAGGGCCTTCCAGGACTATGGCTATTAGGGTTATGATGTTGGCGAGCCCAAGCTTAGCACCTGGAACAGGTAAAGCTGCAGGTATCATGCTTTCGACTGCATGGAGGATTAGAGCTACAGCCACAAGAAGCGCAAGCCTTGTCATCCTTCTGGTTTTCAATGCTATGTCGCAGGCTTTCAGTGTATTCAACTCCTGTTTCAAAACACACTAGTATGTGATGGCATCCAGACTCGGTTCCAGGGTATGTTCGGCCTCAGTGCCTTCAATACGAACGACGAGCCTGTTGGGTAAGCACACTATGGACTGTCCCGGCCGGCTTATCCAGCCTGTTCGTACACACGTTTTATCCAGGCAAGTGGATGCCGTGATTCTTGCTTTACCGCTTTCCGAAACCTCTAAGGTGGCTTCATGACCTTCATCTGTTTGTACTGCAAAAGTCAAAGAGCCTGAGATTTTAGAAAAAGGAATGGTTTCCAGTCTCTTGCTGTTAACTTCCACGATCACTGCATTGGACGGAGAGGCGAATCCATCTTCTGCTTGGCCAGGCCTAAGCTGTGCAGTTGCAAGTACAATAGAAGCCAGCACAATTATACCGGCCAAGAGAATGTCAGTTGCTCTCAGAACTTTCTTCCGGTCTCGTCTACGCACGTTAAATGTCACATCCCGTACTGGGTCTCATTATGTTTCGCATATACATGTTATCGTACGTGTTCAAGTATCGCTATGGGTAACAGTGCCAGGCAGGCCCGGTGAAGTAGATGGCGGCAAAAAAGGAGTTCATGAAAACACAGAGCGCAAAACCTTTCCAAAAGGCCGGTCTTGCGCTCTTTAGCTCAAGCTTGGAAAATCTCTAGCTGCCTGTAGCATCCAAGCTGTTAGCACTTGATGTGTCCTTGCGCTCGCTGTCGGCTCTTTTCTTGTAATCATCGCTACGGTTGTCAGTAACATAGAACCCGGATCCTTTGAAGATAATGCCTACATTTCTGCTAATGAGCCGTTTTACAGGACTGCCACACTTCGGACAGTGTGAGAGAGGCTCATCCGACATGCGCTGGAATTCTTCAAACACTCCGCATTTCTGGCACATGTATTCATAGGTTGGCATATCGCGATATTCCCTCCTCAATAAATGTGGCGCATTCAGGTGACACGCGTGTACGAGTCACCCAGACTACGCCACTAAGATCCATTTGCAATTCTATCTATTAAAATAGTATATGTATAAGCAACTTGCCTGTCAATACCGCCGGTTCCAAGGGTACGCGTCAAGCTTTAGTAGGCGAGAGACCTCGCCACAATTGGTGTTCATAAAGCTGTGCTGAAGCCGCTGAGGTTCCGTAGAGCTATCACCCAGGGTTTCGTAGAGTACCCTAAGCTAGGCATTGCTACTCTCAGCCATTCACCTGGTGCTTCATGGCCGCTAGTTATCACTTGCTGGCGCAACCTGGGAACAGGATTAAGAACATCATTCTCGGGATGACGGTCTAGCCATTGGAATAGTTGATCGTTGCTGCGAAGCATTAGCAGCGATGCCATTGCACAAGCGCCAATACGGCTCCACAGCATGCCTCGTTTCTTCATGCGGTTTGCTACCTTCTTGTCAACCATTGTTTCTGCTGCACCCATCCCGTGAAGCCTTATTCCCTCATACTCATTGCCTAGGCGGTGACGGTAGTCCAACAAATGCTCTGGATACTTCTTACATAGATTGAGTAGTTTCCCGTAAACCTCTCGACGTTTTTCTGGAATCCTCGGAGCCATCGCCTCAAGAGTATCTACGAATACGGTTACATCTCCCCTATCTAGTTGTGCCAACAAATCATTAGCAGCCTTTTGACCTACCGCAAGACGAAGGTCCCTGATGAGATGGTACCTATCAAGTTGGACTATAGCATCAGCAAAATAATCCTTAGCTGTCTTCTGTATCCAGTCCGCTCCATCTCCGTTAATAACAATCTGAGTATCCGTTAGGTCGTATGTTTTCATCAGCTGTGCTGTAACCGTCTCCCAAAAATCGTCTCCACCATTAAACAGGCCTATCACAGTTGTCGCTTTCTTTAACTTGCGCCGCTTACCCAATTCTTCCCAGCCCTCATGAATCGCAGCCAGTTTCAGTTCTAGTTTCGTGGTGTCTGCGCCCTGACAGTTAACTATAATGCCATCTGCTTCAATGAACAGCACGGGCACCTTTCTTAGCTCGACGTTCTCCACTCTCTGACCAGCTACAAATAACAGCTCTTTTGATTGCTGCAGCACTTGGCTTTGTAATTCACCATATCGGCGAACCTCATTGTGAATGGTGGTATGGCTAATCCTTGGGAAACCGGCTTCCTCGAGCATCTCCGATACTTCTCGAAAACTTAGGCGCGTAGCAGCCGACACTATAAGTCGCAATAATCCGTGGGTTACACGCCGGCGAGGTTGGATATTCAGTCTCTCGTCCAGCAGAAAACGAGCTTTACTGCCTTTCTTCTTGCCTCGCTTCTTTGAGGCATGAACGTATAGGCGACGGTGTATCACAATGTCTCCTATCAGTGTGGAAAGCGTCCTACGCCTCTTACCCACGCATTTGTAGTGTTTGGGTTTTTGCGCCAATAAGGCGTCATCAAGGGCCTCTATCAATGCAACAAACAAATGGCGTGCTACAGCCAAACAGGCTTGCTCCAAAGTCTTGATATCCTCTACAAAATCCAGTACACTAGGGTTGAGGGCGATGTCTATGCCATCGCTCTTCATGAGACCTCGCTCCTTTCTGTCTATCTGTTGGTGCGAGGTCTCTATTTTTATCTCCACACGCGTTTTTCCTGCCACCGCCTACCAAAACTTTACGCTAACGTTCCAAGGCTCAGACAGAAAATGACATCCTGACTGCCAGTAGGTCGTCTACTGTGATCTCTACAACCCAAATACCGGGAAGGTCAATAGGGGCAGGCACACCCCATCCGGGCCTGACATGCAAAGGAAGGCCGGACGTAGTGGGAACCGGTAAGCCATGCATAGACATAAACGCGGGCAATTCATCTTCACGATAGAGAATCCCGTCCGGCCTGTACCATCTGATTGTCTGGTAATGATACGAGTCATCGGGCATGTTCCACTCGACCCATGCTATGACCTGTATATCATCTGGTGTGTAATCCCACTTTCTCGTAACAGGTTGGCTTTGCATGTCCAGGGCAGGTGTCAGAGCAGCTTCAAGCACAAACGGACTGTAAACGCGACAGTACGGAACCAGTTTAATCTTTGGTATATCGCCGGATCCCAAAGGAATCGTTGTCTCAATGGAATGGTGTTCAGGCGAACCTACGATTATGTCATACTCGCCGGTCGGTACCTTCATTTTCTGCAGTTCAGCCAGGGTATAAGCTTTTCCTTCGAAAACAACTACAGCGTCATCAACAGTTTCCCCGGACCAGGAATCAACGAAGGGGTTTTCGCACCCTGAGATGACCAAGGCTAACAAGGCTATGGAAACGAAAGCAAGGAGGCGTTTTGTTATTCTATTCACAGAAAGCTCTCTCCCTTCAAGCTAACGGTAACTGCATAAAGGGGCGATAGATCATGTGGAAGCACAGGAACCGTTCAACCTGAAAAAACTGCCGCATCGTATATAATGATATTTGGCAGCATCTCCACTGGATATCTAAGGTAGTGACAGAGGTATTGAAATTAGCTCCAAGAAATGAGAGAATATCCCCTATAAGCAAATACTAACACTTAGGCCGTGACGAAGCAAGGCTTTAGATGCGCAGCAGGCGAGTGTGCATAAAAGAAGGGAGTAGGATAGCAGTGCAACAGAAGGAATTCACATAGGCTTGTAGAATGTAGAATTTGTCATTGCAGGAATTTACTCTATTCTCCGAATATAATAGAAATAACCGGTTGAAACAACATAATCAAGCTCTAGAAGAATTAGGAGGTTGAGATGATGAGAAGGCTTCTATTAGCGGGTGTTGTTGTGTGTCTTGTTTTTGTCATGACTATCCCATCTTTTGCAGCTACTGCTCACCTAGTTATGGCGACAGGTGGCACCGCAGGCACTTACTATCCCCTAGGGGGAGCAATGTCTCAGATTATTAATTCAAAAGTGAAAGATGTCAACGTCAGCGTCCAGAGCACAGGGGCTTCTGTTGCGAATATCAGAATGATTCAAGACGGAGAAGTGGACCTTGCCTTAGTCCAGACAGACATAGCTGACTATGCCTGGAACGGGACTGAGATGTTCGAAAGCGATGGGAAGCTCCAGGGATTTGCAGTTATTGCATCGCTGTATCCGGAATTGATACAGGTCGTGGTACGGGAGGAGTCAGGGATTAATTCCATTGCAGACCTGAAGGGTAAGAAGGTATCTGTAGGTGCTCCCGGCAGCGGTACTGAGGCGAATGCAAGACAGCTTCTGGAGACTTACGGCCTTGAATACAAGGACCTTGCTCAGGTCCAGTACTTGAGCTTCGCAGAGTCAGCAGAGGCATTTAAAGACAGACACATCGATGCCTTCTTTGTGACGGGAGGCATACCCAACGCGGGTATACAGGATACCGCTACGATGCACAGGATAAGCATTCTCTCTGTTTCTGATGAGATGTTTGAGAAGCTCCATGACAGCTACGGGTTTTACGGCCAGGCACTGATTCCCGCAGGTTGCTATATTAACCAGGCTGAGGATGTCCAGACTGTTGCTGTACAAGCTGTGCTTATCGCACGAGCCGATTTGGATGCTGATATTGTATACAATATGACTGCTGCATTGTTCGATAACCTTCCTGAACTCGCACAAGGCCACGCAAAAGGCCAAGAAATCAGTTTGGAAGGTGCACTGGTAGGAGTGAGTACACCGTTACATCCCGGTGCTGAGAAGTACTTCAAGGAAAAGGGTGTTCTGAACTAGAAGTTCAGCATGGCAGTGGCCCAAGAAGTATAGGGCCGCTGTGAAATCCGGAGGAGGTAGCGGAGACTTGCCGGGCGTGCCGGGGGATTGCCGGCATGCCCGGCTGTCAGAATGATCACCGCAACTTTCACCATGTCATGAGGATTCAAAGACCCGCCATTTTATTAATCGCTGTAGGAATCGTCCTTTTGATCGTTTTCCTTCCCACAGGCCTGGTCCTTAAGGTTGAGGAGATGCGTTCTCCTGCCTGTCTGTATCAGGTGCCTGTCAGAGAAGGGGATGAGTTTACTTTGGAGTTCATCCACTCAGTTCAAAGGACGCCTGTTAAAGAGGTCTTTAGAATCGATGGAAAAGGCAGTATATACCTTATTGAGACAGAGTATCAATCTTTCGGGGCGGGTTTGCCCACTATGCCGGATGTTGGAGCCGAGGTAGAGGTAGAGGGTGGGAAGATTCGCATCACCGGTATGCGCCGGAAAATTGACCAGTTCTTAGTTGCCGTCAGCCCGGTTCCGGGCCATGCCCTTACTGTTGGAGGAGAAAAGGTAGAATTGGCAAGCCTTGCCCAACCGGGGACCGGTCTTCTGATAAGAGTGGCGCGTGAGCGTCTTTTGGCAGCTTTTGTAGGGAGGAGATATGAGTGGACGAGAAAAAGGATCTGAGGAACACAAAAGATGTGAATGTAGACGCTTACGAAGTTGTAAGTGATGAAGAGATTGAAGAAGTCTTAATGAAATATGACAGGGAGTCGGCTTATCGGAGGATTCCGGGGACTTATTCTTTAGTGATTTCAGTGATCGCGATTGCCTTTTCCCTTTTTCACCTGTACACAGCAGCTTTCGGGGTACTTCCGGCACAGATACAAAGGGCGGTCCATTTAGGGTTTGGCCTTGTGTTGACATATCTTCTTTACCCCGCAACACGAAAAGGTGTACACAAGCTCGCCTGGTATGATGTTGGCCTTGCCCTCCTGGCTCTTTTCGTCATGAGCTATCCGGTATGGAACTTCCATTCCCTGCTTATTAGGGCAGGGGCATATACCACACTGGATATTGTAATCGGTGCAATAGGCATCCTCCTGGTGCTGGAGGCGACCAGGAGAGTTGTGGGAATACCCATCCTCGTTGTGGTAAGCGTCGCTTTAGCATACTGCTACTTCGGACGCTACATACCCGGGTTTTTCGGACACAGAGGTGCTTCTTTGCAAAGGCTTGTAAGCCACATGTTTTACACTACTGAAGGGATATTCGGCATTCCTTTGGGAGTGTCATCTGTATTTATATTTCTTTTTATACTATTTGGAGCCTTTCTTGAAAAGACAGGCATAGGACAGTTCTTCATTGATATTTCCAATTCCATCGCAGGGCATGCTGCAGGCGGGCCTGCAAAGGTTGCCGTTATCACCAGTGCATTTGAAGGAACTGTGTCAGGAAGCTCAGTTGCCAACACGGTAGGATCAGGAAGCTTCACCATTCCTATGATGAAGAGGTTAGGTTATAGGCCTGAGTTTGCAGGTGCAGTAGAGGCAGCAGCTTCGACCGGTGGGCAGATAATGCCTCCCATAATGGGTGCTGCAGCGTTTTTGATGGCGGAATTCATTGGAGTCCCGTATATTCAGATAGTGAAATCCGCAGTAATTCCTGCGATCCTTTATTTTGCCGGTGTGTTCATTGTAGTTCACCTTGAGGCAAAGAAAACAGGGCTGAAAGGGCTGGATCGAGATAAGCTGCCTAGGTTTTGGACGATCATGCGTGAGCGGGGCCAGCTTTTTCTCCCTCTTGTGATAATCGTTTACCTGCTTGTCACAGGAAGCACTCCGATGAAAGCAGCTCTCTGGGGGCTTGTAGTGGCAGTCCTTGCCAGTTTTCTCTCGAGCGCAACCAGGATGAAGCGGGGAGATATCTTGTCTGCTTTAGAAATGGGAGCAAGAAATGCTTTAGGTGTGGTGGTAGCTTGTGCAGCCGCAGGCATGATAGTGGGAACTGTGACCCTGACCGGACTCGGGCTTAAACTTGCCACAGGCCTCATAGAACTTGCTCGTGGCCAGCTGTTGCCCACTTTAATCTTTACTATGCTGACCTCACTTGTGCTGGGTATGGGAGCTCCTACTACAGCTAACTATGTCATAACATCAACGATTGCAGCTCCTGCACTCATGAAGCTCGGGGTTCCGGTTATTGCTGCCCATATGTTCGCATTCTATTTCGGCATAGTTGCAGACCTTACTCCTCCTGTAGCTCTTGCAGCTATGGCAGGCGCAGGGATAGCAAAGGCCAACCCTTTGAGGACAGGTGTTGAGTCTACGAAGCTTGCAATCGCGGCGTTTCTCGTGCCGTATTTCTTCGTGTATTCTCCCACTTTGTTGCTCATCGGCGATGTGTCATGGATGTACACGCTCCGCATTGTGGCAGGTGCGCTCTTAGGCATGGTGGGACTCGGTGCAGCTGCTGAGGCGTGGCTGCTTACTCATACCACAGCCATTGAAAGGGTCCTGCTTCTCATAGGCGGCCTATCACTTATCCATCCGAGCTTAACTACGGATATCATCGGACTTGTGTTCATAGGCACAGTCTACTTCATCCAAAAAACGCGCGTATCGCGGGAAAGCCCTGAAAGCGCAGGGGTATAGCGACGCACCTGAGAGATCTGACGCAATATTGAAGGAATTGCGACGACTTTGACGAAAGACTCTATGAAGTATTTGATACCTCTACACGTAAACCTGTTGGCGGGAAGAGGAGAGATGAGGTTTGAAGCTGTCACGAGAGGTAATCAATACCGAGGATAAGCGCAAGCTCCAGGATATCAGCGGGGAAGAGGTTCTATCGTGTTACCAGTGTGGTAAGTGTTCTGCAGGATGTGCAATGACATCAGCGATGGATCTCCTTCCCCACCAGGTTATCAGGCTCTTGCAGTTGGGACAGGTACAAGAGGCAGCAAGTTCCAAAACCATATGGGTATGTGCATCATGCCTTGCATGCAGCGCACGTTGTCCCAGAGGCATGAGCCTTGCAAACGTGATGGAGTCACTAAGGTCCGTATTCCTTCGTCCCGGCGAAAAGCACTTGAATCCTGCTGAGATTCCTTACGAACTACTGGAAACAGTCCCGGAACAAGCTTTGGTAGCAGCCTTTAGAAAGTACACATAACGCAGCAGCCTTGTTTGGAGATTTGTATTGCCGCATTTCGATGGCTGCGGCAGTCTGGAGGGTGGACTCCTGTGGTTTACTCTTACTTCCCCGGCTGTACCCTTCGGGCTAAGGCAAAAGGGTTTGAGTCCTCAACCCTTGCCTCCTGTAAGGTTCTAGGTGTATGCCTTGAAGAATTAGAGGAGTGGCAATGCTGCGGTGCTGCTTTTCCTTTGCAGATTGACAATTCCTTTCCCCTGGTGTCTCCCACTCGTGCCCTTATATCAGCGAAAAAAGCAGGACGCGACCTGGTTACTTTATGCTCGGCCTGCTTAAACGTCCTGAAAAGGACGAACCACGTAATGCGTGCAGATCTTGATAGGCGCGAGAAGGTGTGCGCTTTTATTGAAGAGGAATACTCAGGTGAAGTTGAAGTCCTTCACCTTCTTGAGGTTCTAAGGGACAGAATAGGTTTTGAAGCACTTGCCCGGAAGGTTGTCGTGCCTCTTTCCGGGCTTTCTGTTGCAGCGTACTACGGCTGTCTTTTGCTTCGCCCTCCTGAAGAAGTGGGGATTGATGACCCTGAAGCTCCAACCATTCTCGAGGAGTTTCTCTCTGCTTTAGGGTGTGATCCTGTTGACTACCCTTACAAGACGGAGTGCTGCGGGAGCTATGTGCTGCTTCAACCCGGAGAGGCGGCGTTAAGCCCTAGCAGGCTCGTGGTAGAGTCAGCAAAATCCAGAGGAGCTCAGGTGATTGTGACAAGTTGTCCGCTGTGTCAGTTCAATTTGGATTATGCACAGTCAGGTAATGCTGAACGGATGGATTACGGCCTTCCTGTCCTTTACTTCACTCAGCTTCTGGCCATTGCTCTCGGACTTGGTGAGGAATCCCTCAATTTTGAGGAACACATTGTTCCCCCGGGACTCTTGTTTCAGTCTGTCGGGGTACTGGGATGTGGTGGATTGACATGAGATGCGGTGTTTTTATCTGTCACTGCGGTTTAAATATCGGCGGAGTCGTTGATATCCCCAGAGTCCTGGAGGAGCTTGCAGGGTATGACAACCTTGAACACGTGGTTGATTACAAGTACTTTTGCTCAGACCGGGGCCAACAGCTGATCAAAGACGCTATTCGTGACAAGAACCTTTCCTGTGTGGTAGTTGCTGCATGTTCTCCTTCCATGCATGAGGCTACCTTCAGAAAAACCGCGGAATCAGCGGGCCTCAACCCGTTCAGGTGTGAGATGGCAAACATCCGCGAACAGTGTACCTGGCCTCACAGAGGTGAACCGGAAAAAGCCACGGAAAAGGCTTTGGAGATCATAAAAGCTTCGGTTGAAAAAGTCAGGAGAAACCAGGTCTTATCGCCGCTTTCAATCCCTGTTACCAGGCAAGCTTTGGTGGTTGGCGGAGGCATTGCAGGGATGCAAGCTGCCCTCGATATTGCTGACGCAGGGTTGAAAGTTGCGCTCGTAGAGAGGCTTCCTTATATCGGAGGGCACATGGCGCAGCTTTCAGAGACATTCCCGACTTTGGACTGTTCCCAATGTATCCTAACGCCGAAATCTTCGGAAGTGGGATCCCATCCAAACATACACCTTTTTACAAACAGTGAGATCCATTCAATTTCCGGCTACGTAGGCAATTTCAATGTGACGATTAGACGAAAGGCAACTTACGTTAACTGGGAGCTGTGCAACGGCTGCGGGCTCTGTATGGAAAAATGCCCTGTAAAGACAGACTCCGACTTTGAGAGGGGGCTTGCAAAAACAAAAGCTATTTCCATCGCATTTCCCCAGGCAGTGCCGAACAGGCCTGTAATCAATGAAGAAACATGCAGACACTTCACCCGGGGGAAATGCGGTGTTTGTGAGAAGGTGTGCCCGGTGGGGGCCATCGATTTTAACCAGGAAGATACCTTCTTTGACTGGAAAGCCGGTGCAGTGATAGTTGCCACAGGCTACGACCTTCATCCCAAAGCCAGAGTTGGCGAATACGGATACGGAACGATAAAGGACGTAATAGACGGGCTGGAGTTTGAGCGGCTGAACTCAGCATCAGGCCCGACCCAAGGCGAGATCAGGCGCCCTTCCGACGGCAAGGTACCTAAAGAGATTGTATTCATACAATGCGTCGGGTCGAGAGACGAGGAAAAGGGGTACCCGTATTGCTCCAAGATCTGCTGCATGTACACGGCAAAGCATGCCCGGCTCTACAAGCATAAAGTCCCGGACGGGCAGCCGTACGTCTTTTATATGGATATCAGAGCAGGCGGCAAAGGGTACGAAGAGTTTGTGCAGAGTGCAGTGGAAGACGAAGGCGTCCTTTATCTTAGAGGTAGGGTGTCCAGGGTTCTTGAGGAGGACGGCAAGGTAGTGGTTTTCGGTGTTGACACTCTTTCAAATAAGAAAGTCCGGATTCACGCTGATATGGTGGTCCTTGCGACAGCTATCGTCCCGGCAGAAGGCCAGCGGGAGCTTGCCAGGCTTCTTAAGATATCCACTGACGAGTGGGGTTTCTTATCTGAAGCCCATCCGAAGCTGCGGCCGGTTGAAAGCCTGACAAGGGGCATTTACATTGCCGGGTGTGCACAGGCGCCGAAAGACATTCCGGATTCCGTGACGCAAGCAGGGTCTGCTGCAGCGAAGGCCCTGGCGCTTTTTTCCTCAGATACCCTTTCCCATTCGCCTGAAGTTGCAGTTGTCGATGAAGAATTGTGTACAGGTTGCGGCCTGTGTATTGAGGTTTGCGCTTATGATGCAAGGACTCTTGATGTACAGCGCAAGCTCGCTGCAGTAAACGAAGTCCTCTGTGAAGGGTGCGGCGCATGTCAGGTTGCTTGCCCCAGCGGCGCCACAAGCCAGAGGAACATGGAAACATCCCAGGTAATGTCTATGATCGATGCAGTGATATAACCTGGTAGGACGCGGTGAGTTAACCTACTCGAATGCTTTGACACAACCACTCGAGTAAGGGTGTGAAAAGAGCTATGCCGGAAGCAGGGCGGAGAAGAGACACCGGAGCGGTCCTCATCGTGGGAGGTGGAGTCGCGGGGATGCATGCCTCTCTGATCCTGGCTGAGGCCGGAGTTAGGGTATTTCTTGTGGATTCATCTCCCGCATGTGGTGGCCTTGTAACATTGCTGGACAGGACGTTCCCTACACCGAACTGCGGCGTTTGCAATATGGCAATACCCGGGCAGGCTTACTGTCCTATGATAGAGGTCTCTCGACATCCTTTGATAAGTGTTATGACAAACAGTCGTGTAAAGAACGTCCGGGGGAAAGCAGGCGATTTCACCGTCGCTATTGAGCGAAAACCTGAATACGTGAACCAGGGACTCTGTGACTCCTGCGGTAGGTGTGAAGAAGTCTGTCCGGTTGAGGTAGATATGCTTGCTTATACCGGCATGCCTCCCCGCAAGGCAATATACCGCCCAAGCCATCGAAGCCTTCCCGGTGCTTTTGTCTTGGATGATAGTTCCTGTGACAGGTGCGGGAAGTGTGTTGAGGTATGTCCCACCGCTTCTATTGACCTTGATGCCGAGCCTCGTGAAGTTGAGGTTAGGGTAAGTGCAGTAATCGCAAGCCCGGGCCTTGGCCATTACGATCCTGCGGCCAGATGCGAATATGGATACGGGCGAACTGAAAGGGTCATCACAGGACTTGAGTTGGAAAGGCTGCTCAGTCCGTCCGGCCCCACCGGGGGCAGGTTAGTCCTGGGATCTGACTGTAGAACCCCGCAAAGCATAGCTTTCATCCAGTGCATCGGCTCGCGGGACAGAGCCCGGGGATCCCCGTATTGCTCAGCAGTTTGTTGTATGTACGCGATTAAGGAAGCTATGAAGGTTAAGGAATCGGTACCTGATGCAGTTGTAAAGGTCTTTTATATAGACATCAGGGCATGCGGCAAGGGGTTTGAGGAGTATTACGAGAAAGCCAAAAGCCTCGGCGTAGAGTTTGTTCAATGTAGAGTATCATGTGTTGAACCTGTAGGTGAACATGTACTTGTCCACGCGGAGACAGACGGGGAAGTATCCGGCGGGGAGTTTGACCTGGCTGTTCTCTCAACTGGCTTTACGCCGCCTGATGGGCTAGATGAATTGTCCGAGGCCCTGGGAATCAAGAAAGGACTCTTCGGATATCTTCATTCAGATGCTGCCGGATTCTCTCATGTTACTACAGACAGGGAGGGAATATACGTCTCAGGCGGCGGTGTTGAGCCGCAGGATATCCCCACTGCGATCATGTGGTCCGGATCCTGTGCCTTTTACGCGTTAAGAGATGCTTTAACTGCCGCAAACGATAGACCGGTTTGTACCGAAGAGGTTTCTAAGATATCAGTCCCCACGCCCCAAGTATCTGCAGGCGAGGTTGAGAAAAACGGTGAGGCAGATGTAAGGATCGGGGTTTTTGTGTGCACATGCAAGTCTTCCATGGACTCCATTGATCTTGATAAGATTGTCAGCTGGGCAAAGGAGCAAGACCACATCGTAACGGCGATCACGATTCCTGATATGTGTGATGGCCAAGGTATTGAGGGGCTTCTTTCATCTATCCGAGAGAACATCTTAGACAGAGTTGTTATAGCGGGATGCTCACGGAGAGACGTTGCTTTGTTTTTAGAAAAGCATCTTTATGAGGCGGGAATAAAACCGGGTTTATGGGAAGTTGCTAACATCCGCGAGCAATGTGCGTGGCCGCATATGGATGATGAAGATGCTACCGAAAAGGCAATGGGCCTTGTGGCAATTGCCATAGAGCAAATCTACAACGGAAAACCTCTTGCGAGAAAAGAGCGGCCTATTCCGGAAGGTGCATTGGTAATCGGCGGCGGTATCGCAGGGATGAGGGCAGCCAAAGCTTTGTCTGACTTAGGTCATAAGGTGACCCTGGTAGAAAAGGCGCATGTTCTAGGAGGCAGAGCTCGGTCGGTGAAGCGTTCTCTTTCAGGTATCGATCTTGTGTCTCTTGTCAACAAGCTGCGTGACGAAGTGGCGGAAGACCCCCTTATAAGAGTCTGCCTATCGTCTGAGGTTTCATCCGTATGCCGAGTTGACGGGGGATTTGTGGCAAGGATTAGGGCTTTAGACGGACATTTCAACGCACATTCCGAGCCTTCTGAAGATGACATCAGGTGCGGAGCCGTTATTCTGGCGACAGGAGGGATAGAGGCTGAGCCTCCGAAGGCTTTAGCCCGGCAGGTTGCATCAGGTGTCATCACACAAACAAAGTTTGAGAGGAAACTTGACGTATTAGATCTCAAACTGGAAGGGCCGGAGGGTTTCGGAGACGGGATTGGAAGTGTAGTAATGATCCAATGCGCAGGCTCCCGCGATGACGAGCGGCCTCACTGCAGCCGGGTATGCTGCCTGCAGGCGCTAAAGAACGCGATTTATGCGAAGAAGCTGTCTCCTGAAACCGAAGTATATGTCCTGTATCGCGATATAAGGGCTCCCGGATTCTTGGAGCTTTTCTACGAAGAAGCCAGGGAACTGGGTGTGGTATTCATACGGTACACGGAAAACAGAATGCCTCGGGTATTCCCGGGCGGCGCGGGGTCTTCCTGCAATAATGACAGAGAGCTGTCAGTTGAGGTTTATGATGCAGGCCTTGATGAACTCCTTCACATTCCTGCGGATCTTGTAGTCCTTTCCGTCGGGGTTTTGGGCTCACCTGATGCTAATTTAGCATCTGAACTGGGAATCCCCGTTGACTCACAGGGCTTTTACACCGAAGCCGATATAAAGGTGCGTCCTAATGAATTCCTTGTGCCAGGGGTATACATGTGCGGGACTGCAAGAGCCCCGGCTACCGTAGTAGAGGCTTTGCTTTCAGCTGAGGCGGCAGCTGCAAGAGCAGCAGTGAGGCTTGCACGAGGCGCTGAGTGCTCAAGAGATAACACGTCGGACGTAAGGGTAAGGTTTTGCAAAGGCTGCGGGATCTGTGTAGAGGTTTGTACGTACGGTGCCCGATCCCTTGATGAAGGCCGGAGCATTGCGCTTGTAGATGAATTTCTGTGCCAGGGGTGTGGAGCCTGCCAAGTAGCTTGCCCCGGCGGGGCAGCTGTACTCCGCGGGTTTGAGCCTGTGAAGCTCCTTTCCGCCCTGGACGTGGCTTTCTCATGATATCAGAGGGAAGATGGGGATTGGAGGAGGAACCGGGATGGAATCTTCCGTAGGCTTTGAGCCGAAAATCGTCGCTTTCCTGTGCAATTGGTGCACTTACACCGGGGCGGATCTTGCCGGTGTGTCAAGGATTCAATACCCTTCAAACGTACGTCCCATCCGAGTCATGTGTTCGGGATCAGTGGATCCCATGTACATCCTGAAAGCGCTGCTGGACGGCGCAGACGGAGTCCTGATAGGCGGCTGCCACGGAGGAGACTGCCACTATGTTAACGGGAATTACAAAGCCAGACGCCGTATTGCAGTTTTGCGGGAAGTCCTGGATGAATTAGGGATTGGAAGCGAGAGGGTATGGTTTAGGTTTATAAGTGCGAGTGAAGGAGCCTTATTCGCAGATACAGTCAAAGAGATGGTTGACTCCCTAAAGAGTCTGGGCCCTAACCCCACAAAAGCTATGTGGATTACTTAAAAGCGGTCGGGATGACCGGATCGGGGTGTGACGCCAGCCATGAATAACCTTGTTATGCCTGTTGGAGAAGAAGGCAAAGCCAAAGCACTTAGCGGGTTTCTTGCAAGATTGCTCGAGCTCGGTGTAGTGGATTCAATGGTCCTTCCTGTAATGACTGTGCCAGGGATTATGACGTACCTGATGGCAAGAGATCCTGAGCTCATAAGGGAAAAAGCTGAACCTTTCGCCGCTGTGATGCCGGTTAACGCAGGCTCTCCGGTAGCGCGAACAGTCTCAAAGAAACCCAGGGGTAGGATCGGTGCTTTGCTCAAGCCATGTGAGGTGCGTGCCCTTGTGGAGCTTGTAAAGCTTAAGCAAGCTTCGCCGGACAATCTCCTCATTATCGGGATTGATTGCACCGGGACAGTTGACAGGAATGAATACAAAAAAGCTTATCCTGATACAAGTCATCTTGACCTTCGCGAAGCGTGCAAGGTATGCCTGAATCCTTCACCTCCTGACACTGCTTTTCCAGGTATAAACATAGGACACATCGGTCTTGATGATGAAGATGCTTTGCTTGTTTCTCTTTCTACCGGACTTGACCCCGGCGTTGCAGCAGTTGTGGAAGAGCTTGGCTTCGAAAGCGATGGTTCGTTAGCCGACAGGCGCAGGTCAGCCATTGCTGCGCTCAGAGAAGAGCGTGACTGTGCGCACCGCGAGTTTTTCCTAAACTCCCGCGCTGAACAGAACGGCGGAGGCATTGAAAGCATAGCCAGGCTCTTGGCAGCATGCACAGGGTGCCGCAATTGCCGGGTGGCATGTCCCGTGTGTTACTGCAGGGAGTGTATTTTTGACGGGGACGTCTTTGACTATGAGACCAGGCAACTCCTGAGGCGAGCAGACCGTAAGGGGGGCATTAAGATCCCCGGAGATACTCTCCTTTACCATTTGACTCGGATGAACCATATGTCCCTGTCTTGTGTGGCATGCGGCATGTGCCAAGACGCTTGCCCAGAAAACATAAACCTGTTTTCGCTGTTTGCCCGCGTGGCTGACAGGACCCAAAGCCTTCTTGAGTATGTTCCGGGAAGAAGCCAGGAAGATGCACTTCCTTTTACGACATTTCGGGAAGATGAGCTTGAGCCCAGGTAGAGGGGGTGAGGGGGATGGAAGAAGAGAAAGTCAAAATCTTCATTATGGGTAAGGCTTATCAGGTTCCAAAAGGCCTTACGATAATGAAGGCCATGGAGTACGCAGGTTATCAGTTCATACGCGGTTGCGGATGCCGCGGAGGGTTCTGCGGCGCATGCGGCACTGTCTACCGCATGCCTGATGACTACAGGCTCCTGGTGGGGCTTGCATGCCAGACAGTTGTAGAAGACGGCATGTACCTGACTCAGATACCTGTCTTCCCCGGGAACAAGGCTACCTATGACGTAGAAGAGCTCCGCCCTGTCTTAAGCGATATTTTGAAACTGTATCCTGAGCTTACGCGATGCCTGGGATGCAACACATGCACCAAAGCATGCCCCCAAGACCTGGATGTCATGAATTACATGGCAGCGGCGATGCGAGGGGACATTGCCAGAGCTGCAGATATGTCTTTTGACTGTTTAATGTGCGGTTTGTGCGCAGCCAGATGTCCTGCTGAGACTGTCCAGTACAATATTGCAATCCTTCTGCGAAGGGTTTACGGGAGGCACATAGCGCCAAGGGCAGAGCACCTTGCAGCCAGGGTTGAGGAGATCCTAGATGGGGCGTTTGATGAAAGCCTTGACGAAGTGATGAGACTGTCCCGGGCTGAACTTGAAGCCCTCTATAACCAGAGGGACATCGAGCCGGAGTAGGGAGGAGATTAACGTGGGTTATCCCCCGAGGATGTATGAACTGATCAAGGCTGTGGAAGCCACGAGACAGAGACGGTACGATGAAAGGCACCCACGCCTGAGTCCGGAAGGAAAACAACAGCTCCTGGAGAAGTTCCACCCTGACTACCGTCCTGATACAATGCGCCCTGTCAAAGTCGGCGTGTCCAGAGGAACGGTCATGCCTCATGAGCTTGTAGATGTTTTGGAGTCTTGGAGCAGGCTGGATCCTGAAAAATTCCCTTTGGATAAGATAGATTACGATGTCGATGTTCTGATTATAGGTGGAGGCGGTGCAGGTGCATCTGCTGCACTTATGGCCAATGAGAACGGAGCCGACGTCCTACTGGCGACTAAGCTGAGGCTCGGAGATGCCAACACAATGATGGCTCAAGGGGGAATTCAGGCTGCGGATAAGCCCAATGATTCTCCTACCCTTCATTACCTTGACGTAATGGGCGGCGGTGGGTTCGCCAACAAGCCTGAGCTCGTACGTGCCCTTGTCCAAGACGCACCTCTGGTGATTAAGTGGCTTGAAGACTTAGGATGCATGTTCGATAAAGAACCTGACGGGACCATGACAACTCAGCACGGCGGCGGCACATGCAGGAAGCGAATGCACGCCGCAAGAGACTATTCAGGCGCAGAAATAATGCGCACCTTGAGAGACGAAGTAAAAAACAGGGAAATCCCTGTGCTCGAGTTTTCTCCCGCCGTAGAGCTTCTGTCAGACGGCGAAGGCACATGCACAGGTGCTGTCCTCATGAATCTGGAGACTCGCGAGTTTCTCATTGTCCGCGCCAAGACTGTTGTCGTCTCTACAGGCGGATTCGGAAGGCTTCATATTGCTGATTTTCCTACTACCAACCATTATGGCGCAACTGCAGACGGACTCGTTATGGTTTACAGATTAGGCGGACGCCTGGTATTCCTTGATGCAACTCAGTTCCATCCGACAGGTGCTGCCTACCCTGAACAGATTGTCGGCCTTCTAATCACTGAGAAGGTTCGAGGCCTGGGAGCACAATTGGTTAATATCCATGGCGAGCAGTTCGTGTACCCCTTGGAAACTAGGGATGCGGTATCCAGTGCGATAATCCGTGAGTGCGTTGAGAGGAAAAAGGGGATTGTTACCGAAACAGGTCAATACGGGGTGTGGTTGGATTCCCCTATGATAGAGCAGATTCACGGCGAGGGTACGATTCTTAGGTCCTTGCCTGCTATGTATCGACAGTATGCAAGGTTCGGCATTGATATGAGAAAAACGCCTATCTTGGTGTTCCCTACTTTGCACTATCAGAACGGAGGCGTAGACATAAGAGATGACACCTCAGTCACTACAGTGGAGAACCTGTTTGTTGCAGGAGAGACTTCCGGCGGGGTCCATGGACGGAACAGACTGATGGGGAACTCTCTTCTTGATGTCGTAGTATTCGGCAGGAGAGCAGGTGTTGCAGCCGCACGAAAGGCTCGGCATGTGGAATCCGGACATCTGTCACTTGCTCATGTATCCGATTATCATAAGGAACTTGAGGATGCGGGGCTTCCGAAAGATAGGATCTCACCTATCCTCTTGCCTTCCTACACGCGTCATCAAGCTGTTCCCGGTGCCAATCCGGCAGTTTGAGATAGTTTAGGAAAGAATCACTAAACAAAGGTGGCGAGGATTAATGCAGAAGTCAGATAATACCGGCCTGGCTGTTGCTGAAAACAGCAGGCCGGTGATTATCAACGACAAATGGTGCAAGGGATGCGATATTTGCGTCTCGTTCTGTCCCAAGGATGTGTTGGAGAGGCGTGAGGGAGGAAAGGCATTTGTAGCTCGTGACGAAGACTGCACAAGGTGCGGGATCTGTGAGATCATGTGCCCGGATTTCGCCATCCGGGTAGTGCCTTCCGGAGACAAGAAGAAGGAGAGATCCGGTGCTCGGGGAGGTGGCAGAGATGAAGAATAAGACGAAGGCAAGGCTGATGCAAGGGAATGAGGCATGTGCTGAAGGAGCTATTGCAGCAGGCCTGCGTTTTTTTGCAGGGTACCCCATAACCCCTTCGACAGAGATTGCCGAAAAACTGGCGGAGCTCCTCCCGAAAGCAGGCGGGAAGTTCATACAGATGGAAGATGAAATCGCAAGTATATCAGCGGTAATCGGGGCCTCGCTTACAGGAGCGAAATCCATGACTGCCACGAGCGGACCCGGATTCTCCCTAAAGCAGGAGAGTATTGGGTTTGCTGCCATCGCAGAGATACCTTGCGTTATCGTGGACGTCATGAGAGTCGGGCCAAGTACAGGTGTTCCCACTGCTCCATCCCAGGCAGATGTAATGCAAGCACGGTGGGGAACACATGGTGACCATCCTGTTGTTGTCCTATGCCCTACATCCGTCGCAGAGACGTATACCTTGATAATTGAGGCGTTCAATATATCAGAGAGATGGAGGATCCCTGTAGTATTTCTTATGGATGAAGTCATAGGACACATGCGTGAGAAGGTAGTGCTTCCGGATCCTCATGGACTCAAGATAGTAGAGAGGCTGCGTCCTACATGCAAGCCCGAAGATTACCTTCCTTTTGATGCCGATGCAGGAGACGGAGTCGTTCCGCCTATGGCGGATTTCGGAACTGGGTTCAGGTACCACCTGACAGGCCTTACCCACGACAAAACAGGGTTTCCCACTACAAAAAGGCCTGAGGTGGATGCTCTGATAAGGCGGCTTTCGGGCAAGGTGGACACAGCCAAAGAGGAAGTGACCTTTGTCCATGAGGTCATGATTGAAGATGCTGATGTCGCGGTATTTGCCTATGGCATCACTGCCCGTGCAGGTGCCAGGGCAATAAGGGATGCGCGGGCAATGGGCATACGAGCAGGCCTCCTTACAGCAAAGACACTATGGCCTTTCCCGGAAGAGCACGTGGAGAGGATTGCCGGGAATGTCAGAGGGATAATCGTTCCTGAGATGAACATGGGGCAATTAGTCTGTGAGGTTGAGCGGGCCGCTAAGGGCAAGACGAAAGTCATAAGCCTTACCAGGGTGGATGCAGAGCCCATTTCCCCGGACCAAATCCTCGCCCTGCTGAAGGAGGTATAGAACATGGCAAAGCCTATTACCTACTATCTCAGAGAAGACAAAATGCCGCACATATGGTGCGAAGGCTGTGGCCACGGGATTGTCCTTGGGGCTTTCATCAGAGCCGTGGATTCACTGGGTCTCGATAAGAACAATGTCTGTGTAGTATCTGGGATTGGCTGTGCATCCAGGGCCCCGGGGTACCTGGATTTTGATACCCTCCACACAACGCATGGCAGGGCCCTTGCTTTTGCCACAGGCATCAAGATGATGAAACCGCATCTTAACGTTATTGTTCTCGCAGGGGACGGAGATCTTGCTGCAATCGGCGGAAACCACCTGATCCATGCAGCCCGGCGGAATATAGGCATCACAACCATATGCTTCAATAACAGCATCTACGGGATGACAAGCGGGCAGTATTCACCTATGACTCCCACAGGGAGGATGGCAACGACCGCGCCTTACGGGCACATAGAAGAGCCTTTTGACCTCTGCGATCTGGTGTTTGCTGCAGGAGCAAGCTTCGTCGCAAGGGGGACTGCATATCATGCCAGGCCCCTGTCGAGGTTGATAGCAAAGGCCATATCAACAGACGGGTTTGCTTTTGTTGAAGCTGTTTCTCAGTGTCCCACGTATTTCGGACGCCGTAACAGGATGAGAAATGCCCTGGTTATGTTGGACTGGCAGAAAGAACACGCAGTGACAAAACAGGCTGCATCCCGGCTTTCACCGGATGAAATGGAGGGGAAGTTCATTATCGGTGAGATCGGGACAAGGACGAGGCCTGAGTACACCAAGCGCTACGATGCGATAATTGAAGCTGCTTCCAAGGAGACTGATAAAAGTGTATAAGGAGATACGTCTTTCAGGAACCGGAGGACAAGGTTTGATTCTGGCAGGTTTGATCCTTGCTGAGGCTGCAGGAGTATATGACGGGTATGAGGTGATCCAGACCCAGTCATACGGTCCTGAGGCACGCGGAGGAGCCAGCAGGGCTGAGGTGATAATTTCAGATGAGGCGATAGACTACCCTAAGGTTACTTCCCCTGACATAGTCCTAGTCATGTCCCAGCAGGCATGCGACATATACGGCGGCCTGGTAAAGCCGGGCGGGTTCGTGATTATCGACGATACTAACGTAAGCTCCCTACCATGCGTGCGAGATGCTTCCATTCTGACTTTACCCATCACTGAACTTGCAAGACAGGATGTGGGTAGGCAGGTAGTGGCCAATGTCGTGGCTCTTGGCGCTCTCGTAGGAATAACCGGCATAGTAACGCCTGAAGCTATGGAACAGGCGATCCTTGCCAGAGTCCCGAAGGGCACTGAAGAGCTGAACATGAAGGCTTTCAATGTCGGTCTTGAAAAGGGGAGGGAGGTAGTAGCTCAATATGAAACTCCATGAATATCAGGCAAAAGAGATTATGCGGCGCTACGGGATTCCTACTCCAAAAGGACAGGTTGCACAGACCCCGGATGAGGCCTACAGAATCGCATCTGAGCTCGAGGGGCATGTCGTGGTGAAAGCCCAGGTCCATGTCGGTGGCAGGGGCAAGGCAGGCGGCATCAGTGTGGTGAAGTCCCCTGAGGAAGCAAAAGAGGCTGCCAGTCGAATCCTCGGCATGAACATAAAAGGCCTTACCGTCAGGAAAGTCTTGGTGGAGCAGGCTGTCGAAGCAGAGGATGAGTACTATTTGGGCGTGACAATCGATAGATCACGAAAAGCAATTGTGATTATAGCCAGTAGTGAAGGCGGAGTTGATATTGAGGAAGTCGCTGCGAAGACCCCTGAGAAGATTTCTAAGGTCCGGTCTACTCCGAAAGAAGGGTTTATGCCTTGGCAGGCAAGGGCTTTGGCTTTGTCAGCAGGTTTTGATAGGAGATGTATACCTCAAGTTGGTGCGTACTTCTCTTATCTTTTCCGCTTATTTGTAGAAAACGATGCTGAGCTTGCTGAAATCAATCCTCTCATGCTTACTGAGGACGGCAGGGTAATCGCTGCTGATGCCAAGATTACATTGGACGACAACGCCCTTTTCAGGCACCCTGAGTACGCGGAGCTTTGGGAGGCGGAAGGTGATGACCCTTTGGAGCAGGAGGCAAGGAGAAGAGGTCTTACCTATGTGAAGCTAAACGGTGATATTGGGGTTATCGGAAACGGAGCAGGCCTTGTAATGGCGACGATTGACGCTATCAAGGCTGAAGGAGGAGAAGCCGCAAATTTCCTTGATATCGGTGGAGGTGCCAGAGCGGAAGTCGTCCAAAATGCCTTGGAACTCATCCTTATGGATAAGGATGTTAAAGCCATTCTGATTAACGTATTCGGCGGCATCACCAGGTGTGATGAGGTGGCGCAAGGCCTCATTAAGGCCATTGAAAGCGTAGATCTGGACCTTCCCGTTGTTGTGCGGCTGGTCGGCACAAGGGAAAAGGAAGGGCGGGCCCTCCTTAGCGGCACATCTGTGGTTGCAGCAGATACCATGGTTGATGCTGCCAAGCGTATTGTGGCAATTGCAAGGGGAGGAATGTGATGTGGGCATATTCGTAGATAAGAACACGAGGATCGTTGTTCAAGGTATCACAGGAAGGGAAGGAAGGTTCCATGCCCTTCGCATGAGGGACTACAACCCTGAGACGGTTGTTGCCGGGGTGACTCCCGGCAGAGGTGGACAAGATGTCGAAGGCATCCCTGTATTTGATACCGTATCTGAGGCAGTTAAGCAGTGCGGGGCAAATACATCTTGTATTTTTGTACCGTCAAGAGCTGCAAGAGATGCGGTTGTGGAGGCCTTTGCATCCGGAATAGAACTTGTCGTATGCATCACTGAAGGCATTCCCACCCTTGATGTAATAGATATGCTGGATAAAGCAAAGAACGGAGGGCAGGGGCTAAGGGTTATCGGGCCTAACTGTCCGGGTATTATCACTGTCGGCGAAGTATCTTGCGGAATCATGCCGACGCAGATCTTTCGTCCCGGTCCTGTCGGTGTAATTTCAAGGAGCGGTACTCTGACTTATGAAGTTGTCAGCCTGCTTTCAGCCCGAGGGATCGGACAGTCAACTTGCATAGGGATTGGAGGCGACCCTGTAATCGGTACGAGTTTTGTCCATTGCCTCGAGGCATTTGAGGAGGATGATGCCACTTCTGCAGTGGTGTTAATAGGCGAGATCGGAGGACGGGACGAAGAAGAAGCTGCGTCTTTCATCAGTAATATGACAAAACCGGTTGTGGCATTTGTATCCGGGCGCACAGCTCCTCCGGGAAAGCGAATGGGACATGCAGGGGCTATAGTATCAGGCTCCATGGGGACAGCTGAATCCAAGGTAAAGGCTTTTGGGGAAGCAGGTGTTCCTGTGGCAGATACGGTAAATGAGATTGTGGATCTAGTAGCGGGGTTGCTCACAGATGTCAAGATGCCTATGTGATTTGAAGCCGTAGAGGCTAATAGGCTTATACTTAGGGTGACAGATCGTATGGGAACTTGTCCTGTCCGGGTTCAGCCGGCTTCAGGGTTCACCATCTGCCACCCTGGTTCATCCTTCCTACGCTTCAGTCTCCTTAAGTACTTGCGCTATTACATTTGCGATAAACCTCTGAAACTGCGGTGTTTTTGCCATCTCCAGAAGCAGCGCAAGAGAGCCTCCGGGAATAGGCATTGAGCCCAGTGTGACAGAGTCCTGATCCTGTTCCAAGGCAGCTCTGACAAGGGATGCAATCTCTGCCAAGGCGCCTGTGGCTTCATCTGTCAGTTTCACTGATGCTTGGAATTTTTCTAACGCAGTATTAATACTGCCGTCTTGAATAGAGCTGCGAATGGCCGACTTTACACGCGCGGTAAATGCCTTGGTTCGTTCTTTCTTTTCCGCGGTATCCTTATCTGACGTGCCTTCCGGTTTCTCATCCGCTTTTTCTTCCATCTTTTTGGTATCTTCAGCCTGCTCTCCATCGGAAACATCGCTTGCAAACGTTCTTCTGCGCCTCGATCTTTCGCCGGTATCTTTGGGAGACATTTCAGGTTTAGCTTCCAGCGCATCCAGCCGCGATGATACGCGGCTGTATGAATCTTCCATCTGCCGCATATTCCGTTCCAGTCTCTGCATGATCAGTTTTTGTTCAGATATTGCGTCATAGATTGCTTGCATATCCATAAGACCACCCCACAGTCAATATTGGGGACTGCAGATTAAACTAGCAGTATATTATATGACCTTCCGTCACGATTCTGTGTCCGAGAAGGGCTATGCACGTAGGTTCTTTCCCCGCTTCATAGTGGGCAAATCACCAAGGAAACCCAAGTTGAATAAGATCTACAGATAGCATATGGCTCAAGAGCCGCAAGGTTGCCTGAGGTATCAGCTTCAGGACATGTGAAAGGTGGGACATAGGACCCATGAGTGGATTTGATGATATTGTATCTCAGTTTCTTACCGGGGGAGACAAACCGAATGACGGGTCATTTGAAGATCTAGTCCGCGAGTTCGGCGTATCCATGGGCGATACCGAGAAAATGCGTCAAATGCTGCATTCACTCGGCTACACTGATGCCCAGTTGGAAGATGCTAATGAGATGGCCAGAATGGCACAGGATTTCCTTGTAGCAATGCCTGATGAGACTCGAAAAAACATCATGAATATGGTAATCCAGGCTCTGTCTATCTTAGAGTTTGAGGATGTCCCGCCTGATATTCAAGGGTTCCTGGAGACAGCACACGGTGCTCCGGGAGAACCTGCCTGCCCTCAGGATACCGATCCAAAGGACGAGACGTAAACGGGGAGACAGTCTGTTGGCCCACAACAGGGCAGGAAGCCGGACGCATAATTTCTGACTTCTCTGGAGCAAAGTCAGGCACGACTCCATATCATAGTACAGACCACAGCCTCTTTCGGGTTTGGGGTTACAAGAGAGGAGGCAGATCTCATGGGAAATAGCGACTTGGAATTCTGGTGGATAATCGTCCTGCTCTTTATATTGCTCGTTCCTTTGTTCCTGATCTTCGTATGCATATAAAGCGTGTCCTAAGGCTGAAGGACCGCGAAATCGGGTGTACTTTGGAAGGCTAGGCATCCTGTGAAAGGAGGACAAACAAAATGCCCAACGACTTAGAATTTTGGTGGATAATCGTGCTGCTTTTCATCTTACTTGTTCCGATATTCCTGGTTTTCATTCCGATCTGGTCGAAGAAGGTGTAAGGCTGTTTCAGCCGGTGGATATATGCGGGAGGAGGGCTGAAATGTGAGTCTTAAACTGGACAATTGGTGGCTGGTGGTTTTCTTGTTCATACTAATGATACCTCAGCTTATGACTGTTACTAGGTTGATTGTCATGCGTTACTCCCTTGAAAAGTAACAACATTGCCTGGCTACCAACTCGCAGCCTCCTCATATCTAGGGCCACGACCGGCAAGTCGTGGCCTCTTCAATTGTGAAAATGCACTTGCTCACCCATTAGCAGCCTGTGGAATATCATTTATCATCTGATAATCGACGTAAAGGAGGGAGCTTTAGGTGGTCTCTCTCGTTTTGGCTTACATCGCAGCTGTTGCATCTTTGGCGCGCAGGGCTGCTAAAACCGGTTATCATCGACATCGCCGGAAAATCGTCATATTCGGCCCGGACGTGGATGCCGGGCAACACGGTTCAATAGTGAAAAGCTGCGGGGGCCGTGTCAAGAGGGCTCTTCCCTTGATTAACGCAGCTGTTTGCGTATTTCCGGACGAAGAGCAAGCCATGGCGCTTCTTACACGTCGCCGTGAGGTAAAGTGGATAGAAGACGATAGCGTCTTTGAGATAGTCAGAACGGCGGCACCTGGTGCCGGAACCTGCAAGAGATGTTTCGGACTGAAAGGTCCGGGGTTCTCTACACAAACAACCCCATGGGGTGTAACAAGGATCGATGCTCCTTCAGTTTGGAAGAAAGCCACAGGGAGAGGCATCCGCGTGGGTGTGGTTGACACAGGAGTAAACGCAAGCCACCCGGACTTGGCAGGAAACATCAAAGGCACCTTTAACCCGATATCAGGCGCTGTCGATGCAGAAGACGACAATGGACACGGCACCCATGTGGCTGGTACAATTGCAGCCCTTGACAATGAGTTCGGTGTTGTGGGAGTTGCTCCGGAAGCTGAGATCTATGCAGTGAAATCCTTTGACTCAAAGGGAAAAGGCATGGCATCCGACATCATCCAGGGTATCGCCTGGTGCATAGGTCAAAACGTCAAAATAATCAACATGAGTTTTGGGAGCGCTGATCCTGGAAAAGCCCTTGAGCTTGCTGTCAGTAAAGCGGCTGAAGCAGGCATTCTTCTGGTTGCTGCATCAGGAAACACAGGGGGGCAGAATACGGTTCTGTACCCGGCGCGGGATCTTCGTGTTGTCGCAGTTGCGGCTTCCACCCAAGACGATGAAATCGCACCATTCAGCAGCTCCGGGCCTGAAGTCGATATTACAGGGCCGGGCACTGACATATATTCCACATACGCACGTCAACGGTACAAAACTCTCACAGGGACTTCCATGGCGTGTCCGCATGTGACAGGCGTTGCTGCCTTGGTTCTTTCTGCAGTTCCTGACATGCGTGCCGAAGATGTCAAAGAGGTCCTTTGCAGCACGGCAACAGTTATAGACGGGGTTTCCAGGGATCAACAAGGTGCAGGCATCGTGAATGCAGAGGCGGCTGTGGCTTTCGCACTTGAGAAGACCTTTGATGCCTGGTAGGTGCCGCAAGAACCGACAGTCCATGGTGATCTTCGAAGAGGGGAGTGTGGTTTACTGTGGACGAAGTTTTTGAAGTCTTAAAGGATGCCACATGGCAACTTATGTCTTTAAAGAACGTTGTAGGAGTAGGTAGAGGTTACAAGACCATCGCCGGGACTGGGACTGACTGTGAATGCATAGTCGTTATGGTGAAAGAGAAAGTGTCCGGGCTTGGTCTCCGAGGCGAGGATTTCGTGCCTTCTGAGATCAGAGGCGTGCCTACAGATGTCATAGAAGTCGGCGAGTTCAGGTTTCTGAGTGAAAGATGGTCCAAGATGAGGCCCGCCCAGCCTGGGATAAGTTGCGGACACTATCAGATCACTGCAGGGACTTTCGGGGCGGTTGTCCGCGATGCAAAGACCGGCGATATCTTGATACTATCCAATAATCACGTGCTAGCCAACTCAACGAGTGGGCGGGATGGCAAGGCTCGGCATGGAGACCCTATTCTCCAGCCGGGTGTGGCTGACGGGGGTATGCGGGATCGAGACGAAATAGGTTATCTGGAGCGGTTTATCCCTGTTGAAATGAGCGGACGGGTTCCTCCGTGCGTTGCAACAAGATCAGTTGAGCTTGCGATGAATAGGTGGCTAAAAGTCAGCAGATCACCGGTTAGGGTGGAAGTGGTGGCAAGATCTCTAGCTAGTTCCCCGAATATAGTGGATGCAGCCGTTGCGCGTCCGTTAAGTTCTAAGGTGGTTAATCCGCACATCCTCGGATTGGGCGAGATAAGAGGTGTCCGTGAGCCTGAATTAGGCCTTCGCGTCAGAAAAAGCGGGCGGACGACAGGAGTCACTGAAGGCGAAATAAGGGTAGTTGATGCCACGGTCAGTGTTATCTACTCTGACGACTTGACTGCGACGTTTATAGACCAAATCCTCACAACTAAGATGGGAGACAGCGGTGATTCAGGCTCTGTAGGTGTTGATGATGAGATGAACGCTGTAGGCCTGTTATTTGCAGGATCAAACACCTTTACCATCTATAACAGGATGACTAATGTCCTTAAGATGCTGGAAGTCTCTTTTTGAAATGAGAAGATGAGCTGTCTTGGTGGTAGGGAAGGAGTATGCCCATGCTTGAGCATAGGCCGGGCAGGACATTAAGGGATAGACCGCGAAACCTAAAAGAGTAATATCAGCAAAGACGGTGTCTGTGATTCCCATTTGTTCTACCGCAGAGAGCGTATGCACACGGTGGGGTGATTAGCGCATGGATGCAATTGCTGTAGCAGCTACAAGTTACTGTCTTGGCTCGATTCCGTTTTCGTACATTTGGGCAAAGGTGTTCAGCGGGATTGACATTAGGAAGGTAGGTTCAAAGAACGTAGGAACCACAAATGTGGTTTTATCGTCCGGTCTTATTCCGGGCCTTCTATCGTGCCTGGGAGATGCAGGTAAAGGCGCTCTGGCTGTCCTCTTTGCACGGGCAGTGGCTCCGGAATCCTTGACCATGCAGTTTGTAGCATGCCTTGCTGCGGTCGTAGGACATAATTGGCCTATATGGCTCGGATTTCACGGAGGCGGAGGATTGGCTACATCCATCGGCGGATTGCTGATGCTATCTACAAGTTCCGTCATCTACATGGTTGCCTTTTGGGGTGCCACTTACGTGATAACGAGACATAAATACTTCAGCTCAGTGGCAAGCTGTGGAGCGGTGGGGGTGTTTTTGGGCCTAGTGGAGCACTCCTGGGACTACTTCTTTTTCGGGTTAGGTATGGGGTTTCTGTTAGGTGTAAAACAGGTCATTGCTTGGTTTAAGTACGGCACCAAGAAAAAAGTTGCCGCATCACAGACTATGAATCCGGGGAAGAACTAAACCATAAGGCAAGATCCGTATTGAGACTGTGAGGAGGCAACATAGTGCCGGGCTTCTGCCGGACTGAGCTGACCTTTGATGAAGTCGTTTATGATCCGGCTCCGATAGTGCCGCAGATCGGTTTTAACCGGTTTCAGAATTCAAGATGGCTTCAAAGGAAAGACGCCACAATCCGGAAGATTTCCCTATATGACTGGGCTACGCTGTTTCGCGACAGAGACTCTGCAGTCGGTATAGCTGTTGTCAAGGTGGATTTTGAGAAGTCCCGGGCAGGAAGCGCATGCGGTGAGCAAAGGCCTGCTTGGGATTTATATAATGTGCCTCTTTTTCTCACCGAGTCGGAACCTCACAATCAAAGCGATCCCCTTGTTGTGATATGCGGGGCGGGTTTTCGGGGATATGTATACGATGCCACACCTACAGGGGCATTTGCAGGTGCTTTACTAGGTGCTGTCAAGGAAGGGCAAACTCTCCGCTCACTGCGAGGTTACTTTAAGTTTGACCCTATAGGGTCCGGTATTTCGGATCAAGATGTTCAAGTTGTCAGGATTGAAGATACGGATACGACAAATACTGTTATCACAGTTGATTCGTCAAGAGTCATTAAAGTATACAGGAGGCTGCAAGAAGGCAAGTCTCCTGAAATCGAAATAAGCAGAGGCCTGAACCAGGTGGGTTTTACCGGTATCCCGAATCCCATGGGATATGGTGTCTATCAGACACTGCAGGGCATAACATGTCCTGCTTTTTTTATTCAGGAATTCGTAGAAAACCAGGGGGATGCGTGGAACCTGCTGTGTGATGATGCAAAGAGATCAATCAGAAGGCGCTTAACGCAATCCCCGTCTCGAGCAAATAATGAAAGTGGTACAGACGACAACGAGGCAGGCTTCGGCTCACTTGCAGGTTGTCTCGGTGAGATCACTGCAGGGTTGCACCGGGCATTGTCAGAGGTTCAGGATGATGCTTTCTATCCCGAAGCTCTCAGGCCTGAAGATGTCGCAAGCCTCGTAGAGAGTATTATTTCATCTATCCCTGAAACGATTGAGGAATTATCAAAACCTGGCTTAAATCTTCGGGGCTTGATACCTGCATCCGGCGTTTGCGATGCTTTCATGCAGGATGAGTCTGTGGTGGGGTGTCTCAAAAAGGTGCAGGATATTGTCACAGGTATAGGCGAACTCGGCATGAAGACCCGGATTCACGGGGATCTTCACCTTGGACAGTTTCTCAAGACTTCTGACAAGGCTTCCGGGCCTTTTGTGATAATCGATTTTGAAGGAGAGCCTTTGCGTCCTGTTTGTGAGAGGCGGGAAAAGCAGAGCCCTTTGAGGGATGTTGCGGGTATGATGAGGTCTTTTGAGTATTCAGGGTACTGGGCAGCTTCTGGCATAGATGATTTCCCGGGACACAAGGAGCATGTCATGGAACTTGCGAGAGAATGGGGCAGGCGAAGGGGAGATGAGTTCCTTAAAGGGTACCTGGATGCAATAGGCAAGTCTTGTGCTTTTCTCCTCCCCCGGAACCGCCATAGCCTTCAACTTCTTCTGCTCTGCTTTAGGCTGGAGAAAGCCTTGTATGAGGTAAAATACGAACTTCGCACAAGGCCAAGCCGGACAGGCATTGCCCTTCGCGGAGTTGTCGATACTATCACTGAGATCAGGTCAATTCTTGACTGTTGAAAGTGGTGAAAAGACAGTGCCCAATCTCGAGCATAAAGGTCTCGGCGTAACAATAATGACTCGGGAATTCCCGCCGGATGTCTACGGAGGAGCCGGGGTTCATGTAGATTACCTCTCACGGTCCCTTTCGAAACTGATGAAAGTGGAAGTAAGGTGCTTCGGTAAGGAGAGGCCCCAGCCGGAAGGGATGGAGGCAAAGTCCTATGAACCGTGGGATTTGATGGAGAAGGCGGATGACAGGCGCTTTGCCAAAGCCCTCTTGCCACTCTCTGTCAACCTGGCGATGGTAAAGGACAGGATAACATCTGATGTTGTGCACTGTCACACGTGGTACACCTTTATGGCGGGTTTTTACGCAAAGCAGCTTTACGGTGTGCCCCTTGTTACTACGATTCACAGCTTGGAGCCTTTGCGTCCATGGAAAGAGGAGCAGTTGGGAGCAGCATATAGGCTCAGCTGCTGGATGGAGAAGACAGGGGTAGAAGCATCTGACCGGGTAATCGCAGTCTCGAAGGAGATGAAGAGAGACATTTTGAAGTGCTACGACGTTGATGAGGAGAAGGTGCGGGTTATCCATAACGGGATTGACCTTGATGAGTACAAGCGTAAAGAGTCTGACATAACGCGGGAAGAATACGGAATTTGGGAGAAGTATATTCTGTTTGTCGGAAGGATGAGCAGGCAGAAAGGAATCTTTCACTTGCTTGGTGCGGTTCCTGATCTTCCTGAGGATGTCCAGGTTGTCCTATGCGCAGGTGCGCCTGACACGCCTGAGGTCGAGGCTGAAGTTGTGGGAGAGGCTGCGAAATGGCCAAACGTAAGGTTAATTAGAGAGATGGTGCCAAAAGAGAAGCTTATTGAGCTTTACTCTCATGCACAGGTTTTTTGCTGTCCCTCTGTATACGAACCTTTTGGCATTATTAATTTGGAAGCAATGGCATGCGAGACTCCGGTGGTGGCATCAAGAGTAGGTGGGATTATTGAAGTTGTAGTACACGGCGAAACAGGGTTCTTGGTCGAACCGGGCCGGCCGGGAGAACTTGCCCTTGCCCTTAACAAGCTGCTTCGTGATAGAGAATTAGCTCGTAGGATGGGGAAGGCAGGACGGAAGAGAGTTGAACTCTTTTTCAGCTGGGATTCTGTGGCGAAGCAAACTCGAGACCTCTACAGAGAGATGGTTGTTACTAAGTAAAGACTCTACCCCCTACTTGCTTCATCTTCAACACCCTTATACTGCCCTTCATTGACTTCACCGATTTCAGAGGCAGCTCTGCCCGACTCATTACCGACTCTGTACCCTGAGGATACTACAGTTTCCGCTATCTTGGTAATGAGCGCAACCTGCTCAGGTGTGGCCAGTGCAACAATGGCCATGAGATGGTTGTATGTGGCATCTGATTTTTCAGGTGATAACAGAAGAAATCCGGGGTCCACTTGGAGGGCTTCTGCCAGGGCATGGATTGTCTGTATTGAAGGAGTACGCTGACCTCTTTCCAATTGACCGATGTAATTGGGATTCAGCCCTGCGAGCTCCCCTAGTTGCTCCTGGGTGAGATGCTTATGCTGCCTTAGCATCTTGATTCGCTCTCCGGGAGAGGCGAAGGTTTCGCCCAAAATTACCACCTCTGGACTACATCTTACAGGCATGCACCAGGTAAGTGAAGAAGCTGAGAGCACGTACTGCCCAGTTAAACTATCACTTATAGCGCGGAAAGGGAGAAAGGCGGCTAGGTTCATCGTGTAAGGCATGGAGAATAAAGGTTATTAATGCCATCGATAAAAAGAGATCCTTTCCTGCTAATTAGAAGAGGAAATTGGCAAATAGAGTCGAAACAGGTTTTAGCAGTCAGTGAATACGTGGAGGTACGTGGTTGCGGTTTAAGATTCCTAGGACATGGATCACTGCCTTTCTTGTCGTTCTGGGAGTTGTTGTCTTATCAGTGGCGATATGGTGCAATCCAATCAGTGCGCAAGAAGGGCAAGAGAATGTTGAGAATTTCCCTGTGCCCGTTGAGCAGGCTGGAGAGGGAGACGCTGTCCAGCCTGCCGCTGCAGGGCCGGTCAGTGTGCTTGAAATCAACGTAACTGACGAAGACGGCAGCACAAGAGTGGAGATCATCCTTAGCGGCAATGCTTCATCCAGCAACTCATTCTTTCTGTCAGATCCTCTTAGGCTTGTAGTAGACATAGAAGGCGCCTTTCTTACATCCAGGCCTGATCCGATCCCTGTTGGCGACGGCATAATTAACCAGGTAAGAGTAGGTCAGTTCAACCCCACGGTAGTGAGGATCGTTTTCGATTTGGAGAGAGTTGCATCGTACACTATTGTCCAAACAGAGGACAAGCCTGACGTTTTGACTATTTGTTTCCCTAAACGCGTGACCGGGGTTAATTTCTTCGACAGGGACGGACGGGCGGAAGTGGTCATTTTTGGAGAAGGTGAACTCGAATTCGAGACGCTAAGCTTGTTGGACCCTCCAAGGATTGTCGTGGATTTGCCCGGGGCAGTGCTGGCATCAGATGCTACGGAGATCCCTGTCTCACATGCTCAGGTAAGTTCCGTCAGGGCCAGTCAGTTCGAACCGGACAAGGTTCGAGTGGTGGTGGATCTTGCAAAGCCTTCGACTTATTCGGTGTATACGTCATCGAAGCGGCCTGGGGAAATCATTGTTAACCTGGGTTGTCGTATTTTGGGGGCTAGCTTTGTAGTAAATGAAAAGTCAACGATCGTTGATGTCATGACTACCGGGGATCCGGTAGTTGAGTATATGCTGTTGTCTTCCCCTACCAGGCTTGTTATGGACTTCCAAAACTCGATCCTGGACACGACGGAAAGAGAGATCCCTGTGGGGGATGGTGTAGTCGAGAGGATCCGTCTGGCACAGCACAGTCCTATGACAGTCCGTGTAGTGCTGGATTTGAATTACTATACCGGGCATTTGGCTGCTGTGGATTCTGCTGAGAAAAAGGCCAGGGTTGAGGTGTACAGGTCGTCTGTGGCAAACAAGGTAATAGCGATAGACCCGGGTCACGGAGGAGTAGACCCCGGAGCGATTGGGCCTACAGGTCTGAAAGAGAAGGATGTGGTCCTTGATATTGCAAAGAGGGTCGCTGCTGAGCTCGAAGCAAAAGGGGCAAGGGTCGTTATGACGCGCTCAGAGGATGTGACTGTTGCTTTGCCGGACCGCGTGCAGATTGCGCAGGACGCAGGAGCTGATGCTTTTGTCAGCATTCACGCAAACGCAGCGAGAAACCGTGATTCTACAGGAACTGAGACTCTGTATTCCGGCACAATGACTTTAAGCAGGGTGCTGGCAGAATCAGTCCAGGCTGCCCTTGTCAACAGGATTCAGCAAGTTGACAGAGGGGCGAGGGAAAGGAACGACCTCTTGGTGATTCGTGAAGCCCAGTGTCCTGCATGTCTTGTGGAAGTAGTCTTTATGTCCAACTACACAGAGGAGTTAATGCTTCTTGACCCTGCTTTCAGGCAAAAGGCTGCTGAGGGCATTGCAGCCGGGGTCATGTCCTTTTTCGGGTTCCATGAAGCTCGGGAGGCAGAGGTAGGCGACACTGCTCAAACAGGAGATGACGTGGCCGAGGATGCAGGTGAGGAAGGGCAGGGGACAGAAGCCCTGACCTTACCCGTCCAACAGGACATAGGGCCGGAAGAGAGTGAACCTGTGGGAGAACTGCCATATGCAGATCACCCCTGGTTCAAAAACTATAGCAGACTCGGAGAGCCTGTTGCCGGGATCGTGTAGTTGCGCTAAGTGAAGGTGTTCGGGCAGATGACCGGTGACGAAGCAATGTAGCTTGATTCTTCAGGGAACGGCTATTTTTTTTTGAGCTCGACACCGAATATGACATATAATAACCATCGTAGTGTTTGTCGCTGGAGGTGACATTTTTGAGTTCGCAACCTATCGGTGTTTATGACTCGGGAGTAGGTGGGCTTAGCGTTGTCAAGGAAATATCTTCCAAGCTGCCCTGGGAACGTGTGGCATATTTCGGTGATACCGCCAGAGTTCCCTATGGTGAGAAGCGAGCCCAAGAAATCCTTGAGTTGTCCCGGGAAGCGTTTAGGTTCCTGATAGCTCAAGGTTCGAAATACATCATCGTTGCATGCAATACAGTGTGTTCACAAGTCCTGGAAGATGTGAAAAAGGAGTTTGGCATTCCGGTCATGGGTATTCTGCAACCAGGGGCGTACGCTGCCTCAAGAGCCACAGCAACCGGAAGGATCGGTGTCTTGGCAACAACCGGGACGATCCGGAGCGGGGCCTATGAGAAGGCGATTACACAGTATCTCTCTGAGGCGCAGGTGTTTGGCGTAGCATGTCCGCGGCTTGCCCCCCTTGTTGAGGAGGGGAATATCGATACAGCGGAGACTCGCAACGCGCTTCGCGGCTATATCGGCCCTCTGCTGGAGAAGGACATCGATACGCTGGTTTTAGGGTGCAGTCACTATGCGCACTTGAATGAGCATATCAGGCGGATTGTCGGGCCTGGCATTGAGATTGTGGACCCTGCTGTCGAGACTGTTACTGCAACTGCTATAGCCCTGCAAGAACTGGGCCTCCAGAGCCAGGAGAGAGTTGGGGAGCATGAGTTTATCGTAACCGGTGACCCTGCATGCTTTCTTGCTGTTGCCAGAAGGTTGCTGGGGGACGACTTGACGAAAGTAGGCCGCGTGGAGGTGAGTCCGATATGACCCGGCAGGACGGAAGAACTTGGAATGAGCTGAGGCCTGTCAAGATTACAAGAGGCTTTATCAAACATGCGGAAGGTTCCGTGTTGATCGAAATCGGTGACACAAAGGTTGTATGCACGGCATCAGTTGATGACAGAGTCCCTCAGTTTCTCAAAGGTCAGGAAAAAGGCTGGGTAACTGCAGAATACGGCATGCTTCCAAGGGCGACCGGTGAGCGGAATCCGCGGGAAGCCGCAAAGGGCAGGTCAGGACGGACTTATGAGATTCAAAGGCTGGTAGGACGGGCACTGAGGTCCGTTGTCAACCTTGAATCCTTAGGTGAAAGGACTGTCTGGGTAGATTGCGATGTCCTGCAGGCTGACGGAGGCACGCGGACGTGTGCGATAACCGGTGCTTTTGTGGCATTGGTAGACGCTGTCAGCAACATCCGGTCTGAGGAAGACCCGTCTTTTGACAAACCGTTTCCTGTCACGGACTTCATCGCTGCCACAAGCGTAGGCATTGTCGATGGCCAAGTAATGCTTGATTTGACTTTTGAAGAAGACTCTAGGGCCTCAGTAGACATGAATGTGGTCATGACCGGATGCGGCAAACTGGCTGAGGTTCAAGGGACTGCTGAAGGAAGCCCTTTTACTAAGGCTGAGTTAGATGAGATGCTCAAGGTTGCAGAGTCAGGCATTATGAGCCTCATTAAGTTACAGAAGGAGGTCTTGGGCGACCTTGCCCGAAAGGTCGGACGCTAGGATGGATGCTAAGACGCAGAGGCTGGTTCTGGCAACGAAGAATCCAGGAAAGGTGCTGGAGCTCAAAGAGATCTTAAGACATCTCCCTATAGAAGTTGTAGCCTGCTCAGATTATCCGGGCATACCCGATGTTGTGGAGGATGGCGAGACATTCGAGGAGAACGCCATAAAGAAAGCGCAAGCCGTTGCAAGGGCTACCGGAGAGATCGCACTTGCAGATGACAGCGGGCTTGAGGTAGATGCGCTTGGCGGTAGGCCCGGGGTTCATTCTGCCAGGTTTAGAGAGGGAGTCTATAGCAGCGGCTCTGAGCGGGATAAGGCGAATTATGAGAAGCTCTTGTCGCTGTTGGAAGGAGTCGAGGAGGCCAAGCGAACAGCAAGGTTCAGGTGTGTTGTTGCGCTGTCTGATCCGTCCGGTAGAACCAGACTGGCTGAAGGTGTCTGTGAAGGAAGGATAGCCTTTGCGCCTCTTGGATCAGGCGGGTTCGGATATGACCCGGTTTTCATTCCTTCCGGTCACTCCAAGACTTTCGCAGCACTGCCTCAAGATGTGAAAAACGCCATGAGCCACAGGGCTCTGGCTCTTAAGGCTGCAATTCCCCATATCAAGGAGGTTTTCCGGTTATAGACCTTCCTTCAAAACCCGTATGCGATTGGGATATCTTGGATGATGACGAGATGTTCGCCGGATCATTGCTCATTATTTGTTCTCCATCAGCACTATAAACCCGGTTTTTACACGTTTGACATAGAGCCTGCCTTCACGTATACTGGAATTGCGCGTCGGGGCGTAGCGTAGTTTGGTTAGCGCGCCTGCTTTGGGAGCAGGAGGTCGGAGGTTCAAATCCTCTCGCCCCGACCATTTTATTTGCAGGGAAGAAATTCCGGAGAATAACGGTGTACATACTAAAGGACGTAGTTGGGGGGAGCGTACATGGGGTAGCACGTTTGAAAAGAAAAAGCCTTAGTTTATTGGCTCTCCTGCTGGTGTTTGCGGTTCTTTGTGTTCAATCCCCGTGTTTAGCAGCTGATAGTCAAGACGGTTTAGTGATTCTTTATATGAACGATGTCCACGGGAGACTCGAGTCTTTCCAGGTAGAAGGTTATGGCGAGCCCATCGGTGGACTAGTCAAACTTGCGACGCTCGTAGAAGATATCGTGAGAGAGAATCCAGGTAGAGTTATTATCTTAAATGCAGGGGACTCAATCCACGGAACAAGCGTTGTCAACTTGTTTGAAGGAAAACCCATGGTGGAAGCCTTGGAGGCAATGGGTGTTGCTGCCATGGCCATGGGTAACCACGAGTTCAACTACGGACCATCTATATTGCTCAAGACGGCTGAAGAAGCGGACTTTGCCTTCCTCTCTGCAAACACAATCCAGGCGGACACCGGGCGTGCACTGTTTCCGGGTGCGCTGATACTAGATGTTGGCGGACAAAGGATTGGCGTGTTCGGGCTGACTACGCCTGAAACGCCTACGTCTACGCATCCCAAGAACGTCCAGGGATTGGAGTTCTTAGACCCGATAAGGGTTTCAGGTTGGATGGTTCCGTACCTCAGGGATCAAGAGAAGGTCGACCTTGTCATCGGGCTTACACACATAGGATACGAGTATGACAGACTGCTTGCCGGTGAAGTCTCGGGGATCGATGTTATTGTCGGAGGACACTCTCACACGAGGCTGGACAAGCCTGAAGTAGTCGCCGACACGATAATAGTTCAAACAGGGAGACATGCAGAATTCCTCGGCCATCTCGAGGTAAGCTACGGAGATAAGGGTGTTTCGAAACACTCCGGCACTCTGATTCATGTCGGGCCTGAGGTTGCCGACAACAGCAAAATAGCAGAGATAATCTCGAAGTATAACAAAAAGTCTGAAGCGGAGCTTTCGAAAGTGATTGGTGAGGCAGCTGTCTACCTGGATGAAGAAGGCGGCAATGTCAGGACAAGAGAGACTAATCTAGGAAATTTTGTTGCCGATGCTATGAGAGAGGCTATTGCTGCCGACATTGCTCTCATGAACGGCGGCGGAATCCGGGTATCTATCAATAAAGGGCCTATCACAATAGGTGACGTGTTCTCTGTCTTGCCGTTTGACGACACTGTCGTGGTGTTGGAAGCTACAGGAGCTGATATCAGGGCAGCACTGGAGAATTCTGTGAAAGCATACCCCGAGCAAGCCGGCAGGTTCCTCCAGGTGTCAGGGATGTCATTTGAATTTGATCCTAATAAGGCTCCTGGGGAGCGTGTTGTATCTGTGTCGATTAGCGGCGAACCACTGGATGAGACTAAGACATACACAGTGGCAACAAATGATTTCATTGCTGCAGGAGGAAATGGGTACGACATGTTTCTAGATTGCAAGGTCGTTTTCTCCTCCGGTGAGATGCTTCGCGACATAGTAGCAAGATATATTGAACAGTTGGGTACTGTATCTGCTGAGGTTGAAGGAAGGATAGTCGTTAGGTAGCAGGACTTGCGTCTTGAGAAAATTTTAGTAAATGATGCTTGACAAGTCTTGCAGGGCGTGCTAAGGTATCCATAAATCGGAACATCCTGAGCATAAGACTGCGCAGGTGAAAGCGGTCAGGATGGAAGCGATGAGGCGAAATCAAGTGTTGCGATAAGAGAAAGCTATGACGGGGAAGAGTAGGCCGGATGTGGAGTCTGAGCGAGTCGGGGACGGTGAAAGCCCGACACAAAGCACCGGTTGAAACACACCTCGGAGTGCAAACCGAAACCGAGCCATGCATCTTGAGGATTATGTGGCTCGAGAGTGGGAGTAGGCTTTGACGGGTTCCGCCCGTTACCGCGGGAAGGTATAATCACACAGGTCTGTTTTAGGACGGTGTGACGTACCGGATAATGAGTGGGTTGCTCGATCTATGTGATGATCGATAATGGGCAGCCAATTAGGGTGGGACCACGGGAGTTACCTCTCGTCCCTTGTATGGGGCGGGAGGTTTTTTTGTCCAAAAGATGCTGTTAAACCGCATCAACTAAATCACAGATCCGGAGAAAGAAGAGAAGTGAGGAGGCAATTATCATGAGAAAGAGCAAAAGAGTATTGTCAAAGGTTCTAGTTATGCCGATGGTCATCGCTTTGCTTGCGGTAACCACTGTGGCTTGGGGTGCCTCGAGCGATGACTCGTGGGAGAAGATAAAGGCAGCAGGCGTCATCAGGATAGGAGTAGACGATGCCTTTCCCCCCATGGAGTACAGAGATGAGAAAGGCAACCTTATCGGTTTTGACGTGGACCTTGCGAATGAGCTTGGTAAGAGGCTTGGGGTGGAAATCGTTTGGGTCCCCACTGCATGGGACGGAGTAATCCTTGCACTTCAGTCCGGGAAGTTTGACATGATTCTCTCCACTCTTACCATAACTGAGGAGAGGGCGCAGAAAATCGATTTCAGCCCGCCTTACATCTATGGAGCACAGATCGTGGTGGTCAGAGAGCAGAATAAAGATATCAATGTCCTCGCTGATCTAAAAGGCAGAGTAGTTGGAACGCAGCTTGGCAGCACGGGGCAGGTCGCCGCGGAGAAGTTCGGCGGGTTTAAGGACCTGAAACTCTATGCCACGTATCCTGAGGCATTCACAGATCTTGCCATCGGCCGTATCGAAGCTCTCATCGTAGACGAGTTTGTCGGCAGATACTATATAACCAAGCAAGAAGGCGCTTACCGGGTGCTGGAAGAGGTTATGGAAGAAGAGTCCATCGGAATCGGTTTCAGGAAGGGAGAAGCTGCTTTCAGAGAAGCTGTGGCCCAAGCCATTGAAGATATCAAGGCAGACGGCACATACGCAGAGATCTCCAAGAAATGGTTCGGAGTGGATGTATCCAGGTAGTAAACATCATTTGAGGGTTTGCTACAACGTTTTCGTGCGTTAGGTGTTGATTGGCTGCCGGTGTCTTACTAGCGAAAGCCGCATCCCTGTGGCTTAACGAAAATTTATCGTGACCTGGAGCATGACGGGTTGTGAACCGTCCTAAGATGAGGCGATGTAACTGCCGGCACCGGCAGCTGAGAATACGAACAAGTTGAGGTCAGGAAGTAGTAGTTATCATGCACTTCCATGAGGAGAGAGCAGCCTATGGACTTAAAGTTTATGATCGCACTTTTCCCCGCCTTGTTAAAAGGTGCAGCAATGACAATGGAGCTTACGTGCCTTTCTATGATAGGCGGGATGATCTTGGGCCTTCCCCTGGCACTGGCACGGATTTCACGGAATCCCTTGCTGAATAAACCTTCTTCCTTTTATATCTGGTGGATGAGGGGGACTCCCCTCTTGATGCAGCTTTTCCTGATTTACTACGGCTTGCCTCAGGCAGGGCTGACTCTGGATCCGTTCCCTGCTGCAGCTATAGGTATGACATTGAATGCGTCTGCTTATATCGCGGAGATCTTTCGCGGAGGGATTCTGTCCATAGATAAAGGCCAGACAGAGGCAGCCAGATCTCTGGGAATGACTTATTTGCAGTCAATGAGATGGGTTATATTCCCTCAGACCCTTCCCAGAATAATGCCGCCCCTGGGTAATGAAGCAGTAGCGAGACTTAAAGACTCATCTTTGGTGTCAACCATCGCCATGGTTGACCTGATGCGCTCAGCTCAGCAACTCATTGCAACTACCTTTCGTCCCCTTGAAGTGTACTTTGCTGCAGGAGTGTTCTACCTTATACTGACAACAGCATTCACCCTTCTTTTCGGTGCGTGGGAAAAACGTCTCGCCGAGCCACGTGTCGCTCTTGCCAGGCCTACGACTCGTTTCAGGGCTTTGTTTGCAGGATTGGTAGGCATGCGTGAAACCCGCTAGACCGGAGTCTTTCGCCAGAAACACCATACAGCCTCTTAAGATGCCCGTTGCCTACTTATCTTGTTCCCTCTGCGGATATTGACTGATCAATGGAAGTTTCGGCAAATGGCTATAATCTTGACAAAAAAACTTGGAATTCTGGAAGGAATAGTAGCCTTGATGTCGAATAAGCGCAGGAATATATGGCAGTAGTACCGCTAAATCCCAAAGGGTGGCTGTGTGATGGGTTTACAAG